>Ga0207702_10000052_pt1 | contig 137784 bp, 111 predicted proteins | sample KBSCornC62_FD_184302 | JGI IMG/M metagenome (GOLD analysis project Ga0207702, IMG submission 184302) | Corn rhizosphere microbial communities from Kellogg Biological Station, Michigan, USA - KBS Corn C6-2 (SPAdes) (version 2) | ecosystem: Host-associated > Plants > Roots > Rhizosphere > Soil ...
CTTGCTAAAGACTTCGAGGCTTCCATCGCCAGCGCCGAGGCCTGGGTGCTGCTCGCAAGCATCCGCCTGCTCTCCCGCCGTCTAGCCAGAGCCTGAGATATCAATGACCTATTTTGAGTCAGACTCTGAGGAGGCCGCGAAGCGGCCGTCTCGAAGGATGGCTGCAGGCGGTGTGCTTGGCCATCCTTCGAAGCGCGCAAGAGCGCGCACCTCAGAAATGACGGCGTTGGACTTGGCTCGCTCCGCCCTCAGCGCACCTGCACGGCTGCCGGCAGCGGCGGCACCACGGTCGGCTGGGTGCCGGGAACGGCCGACACCTGGCTGGGCGGCTGCGGGCCGGCATTCGGTCCCGGCACCGGTTGGGCCGAGGCGATCGCGGCCGGCGGCGGACTGCCGGGCAGCACGACCACGCGGGTGCCGACCTTGACCCGATCGAACAGGTCGGAGACGTCGTCATTCAGCATGCCGATGCAGCCCGAGGAGACGAACTTGCCGATGGTCGAGGGCTGGTTGGTGCCGTGGATGCGGTACACCGTCGAACCCAGATACATCGCGCGCGCGCCGAGCGGGTTGCCCGGTCCGCCCGCCATGAAGCGCGGCAGATAGGGCTGGCGGTCGATCATTTCCGGCGGCGGATGCCAATCCGGCCACTCCGCCTTGCGCGAGATCTTCTGCACGCCGGTCCAGGTGAAACCGTCACGGCCGACGCGGACGCCGTAGCGGATCGCCTTGCCGCCGCCGAGGATGTAATAAAGGTAGGTGTTCGGGGTATCGACGACGATGGTCCCCGCCGGTTCCTTGGTCGGAAACGAAACTTCCTGGCGGCGCAAATTCGGCGCGAGCTGCGCCGGGCCGGTTTCCGGCTGTTCATCCGCCGGCAGCGCCGACACCATGACCGACTTGCCGTCGGCGCCGACGGGCGCCTCGACCGACCCGGTGACGCCGAGAGCCGTGCCGCCAACCGCTTCGGGCGGACGCGGGCCATCGGGCGGCGGGACATTACGATCGGAATAGATCACCGGCGGCGGACCGGAGGGCCGGCCATAACGTGGATCGTCGGGCGACATCACCGGGCCTTGCGGCGCATTGCGGTCGGAATAAACAGGCGCGCCCATCGGACGGCCGTAGCGCGGGTCGTCGGGCGACATCACCGGGCCTTGAGGCGCATTGCGATCGGAATAAACAGGCGCGCCCATAGGGCGGCCGTAGCGCGGATCATCGGGGGACATCACCGGACCGGGCGGCGACAGCGCGGTCGAACCCTGCGGTTCCTCGTCGTCCAGCGAGTCGAAATCAGGAACGCCGGGCGCGCGGCGGTAATTCGCCGGGGCGCCGTTCGGCGGATAGGGGGAATTTGTCGCACCGGGGGGAGGCGGATAGCTCTGGACCGGATAGCTTTGCGCCTGCGCGGACGAGGCCCACGCCGCGCCAGCCGTCACGGCCGCGCAGATTGTCAAAATGCGTCTGATCATCATCGCTCTTGTATAGTCCCCAAGCCGACACCGCATCGTTGAAGCCAGATGACCGAAGATAGCGGCGCATTCAAGACAATTCGGGCCAATTCGCCCGGGTTCCGGCATTTGTGATGCATCCGGGCCAGCGTTGCAACCGGGCCGCACCCACCCGGGAAACAGCTCGGGTCATGGCATTTGAGCCCGGGTCCGGTCGATTTTTAGCGGACGCGCGCGGAATCCTTGCGCTATCCTTGAATCAGCCCTGATTCGTTGCGCGCCGGAGGCGGCCGGCAACGCTGCGGACACGGCGACTTCAGTCATCACCGCGTTCCCGGCAGTTTTATGAGGCCTTCGCACCCCGCGAAGCGGAACTTGGCGTTCATGCTCCCCGGTTTTCGTTTTCTGTTCGGCGCCCTCGTGCTGTCGATGTCGGTCCTGGTCTTCGGGTTCGGCGCGGCCGCGCTGCTGCGCACCGCCCACGAAGAGTTCGCCAGCGCGCCCGCCTGGCGCCCGGCTCCCGAGACCCGATTTGCGCAAAGCCAGGAAAACACGCCGGCCACCCAGCCCGTGCTGGCGCTGCTGCGCATCGACGATGCGCCCAAGGAAGCCGTCAAGGAGGCGGTCAAGGATACGATCAGGGACACGATCAGGGACACGCTGAGGGACACCGACAAGGATGTGGCGAAGGTTGAGCCGCCGGCCTTGAACGATGCTCCGGTGAACGCCGCGGCGGAGCCCGTCACGGCCGCCTCGCCTCAGCCCGACCTCGACAGGACCGCCGCGCTGCAGCCTTCCGACGCGCCGCCATCGGCGGTCGCCGCGCCGGAAGTAGCCAGTTCCCCAACTCCGCCGCAGGCTGACGCAACAGCCGCCCCCGCCGAGGCGCCCGCCGCGACGGACCCGGCAAAGCTCGCCGCCGTTCAACCCTCGGCCGACGCGACGCCGCCGGTCACGACCGGAACCGCGCCGATCAGCGAAGCAACTCCACCGCCCGTCGCGGAAGCGCCGCCCGCCGCACCAGAGCCTGCGAGCACCCCGGCTCTCGCAAGCTTCTCGACCAAAATCGCCACGCTCGGCGGCCCTCCGGTCACGATCGCTCCTTCGAAGGCAGCGGGTTCCCCGAAGGCTGCGAATGCCAAGCCCGACAAGGAGGACAAGGAGGCCGTCAGGAAGCGGCAGGCGCAGCGCGCGGCGCATCGCCGCCGGATTGCCGCCCTGCGCTTGCAGCAGCAACAGGCCGCCCAGCAACAGCTCAATCCGTTCGGCCAGACTCCGGCTGGCCAAACGCCGGCGAGCCGAAATCCGGCGCGCTAGGCCGGCGCAGCTTTACGCCGGTCCGGTCGCGATCACTGGGCCGTCCGGAAGACCCCACTCCGCCCAGGAGCCGTCGTAAAGCGCGCTGCCGCGCACGCCGAGGCGGTAGAGCGCGAGCGTCAGCACCAGCGCGGAGACGCCGGACCCGCAGGTGGTCACGATCGGTCTTGCCAGATCGACGCCGGCCCCGGCGAACGCCGCGCGCAACTGATCGAGCGACTTCATCGCGCCGGTCTCGGCATCGAACAATCCTGCGTAGGGCACGTTGCGGCTGCCGGGGATGTGGCCCGAACGCGATTCCGGTCGCGGTTCAGGTGCTGTGCCTTCGAAGCGTCCCTTGGGCCGCGCATCGACCAGTTGTTCGGCCTTGGCCTCGATATTCTTCAGCACCTGCTGCTGGCTGCGGATATAGCTCGGATCGAGCTTTGCCGAAAATTTTCCCGGCTTGGCCGTGACCTTGCCGGAATGCGTCGGACGGCCCTCGCGCGTCCATTTCTTCAGGCCGCCGTCGAGCACTTTCACACTGGGATAGCCGAACGACAGGAACATCCACCAAGCCCGGGGTGCCGCGACCCAGCTTCCGGAATCATAGGCCACCACGGTATCGCCGGTGGAAATGCCGAGCGCCGCGATGTCGCGCGCGAACTGCGCCTCGTCGGGATACATATGCGGATTGGGATTGCCGTGATCGGCGACCGCGTCGACATCGAAGAACACCGCGCCGGGAATATGCGCGGAAAGGTAATCGTCGATCGGCAGCGGCAACATGCCCGGCAACTTGAACGTCGCATCGATGATGCGGACCTTGGGATCGTCGATGTGGGCAGCGAGCCAGTCGGTGGTGACAAGCGGGTCGTCGGTGGCGGTCATCGTCAAAATCCCTTCTACACTCGTGATGGCCGGACTTGTTTCCGGCCATCCACGTCTTGCCTGCTTCTACCGCGTTAAGACGTGGACGCCCGGGACGAGCCCGGGCATGACGGGAAAAATGGTCATCAGCCCTTCGGCTTTTTCGGTTCCCACTTTTCGACCGCGCCGCCGGCGTCGCGCCAGGCGGCAAAGCCGCCGCCCATATGCGCGACCGGCTTCAAGCCCATGTCCTGCGCGGTCTTGGCGGCGAGTGCCGAACGAAGTCCGCCGGCGCAGTGGAAGATGAACTTCTTGTCCTGCTGGAAAATCGGCTTTGCGTAGGGGCTTTGCGGATCGATCCAGAATTCCAGCATGCCGCGGGTGCAGGAGAATGCGCCGGGAATCTTGCCCTCGCGCTCGATCTCGCGGGGATCCCTGATATCGACGATCACGACGTCGTCGCGCTTCGCCGCCTCGATGGCGTCCGCAGCACTGACGGTTTCGATCTCGGCATTGGCTTCTTCGCACAGCGCCTTGATTCCGCGATGGATGGTCTGGGGCATTGCTTTAACTCCCGCTACCGCACCAGTTCCCGCATTGCGCCTTCGAGGCCTTCGATCGTGATCGGGAACATCCGCTGCGAGAACAGCCGGCGGATGATGGTCGTCGATTCCGAATAGTCCCAGTGCCGCTGCGCCACCGGATTGAGCCAGACCGCATGCGGATAGGTGCGCGTGATGCGGTCGAGCCAGACCGATCCGGCTTCCTCGTTGACATGTTCCACCGAGCCGCCGGGCACCATGATCTCGTATGGCGACATCGAGGCGTCGCCGACGAACACCACCTTGTAGTCGTGCGGATATTTATGCAGCACGTCCCAAGTCGGCGTGCGATCCGTAAAACGCCTTTTGTTCTGCTTCCAGACGCCTTCGTAGAGGCAATTGTGGAAGTAGAAATATTCCATGTGCTTGAATTCGGTCTTGGCGGCCGAGAACAATTCCTCGACCTGCGCGATGTGCGAATCCATCGAACCGCCGATGTCGAAGAACACCAGCACCTTGACCGCGTTGCGCCGCTCGGGCCGCATATGCACGTCGAGATAGCCGTGGTTGGCGGTCTCCTTGATGGTGGTGTCGAGATCGAGTTCGTCGGGCGCGCCGGTGCGGGCGAATTTGCGCAGACGCCGCAGCGCGATCTTGATGTTGCGGATGCCGAGCTCGACATTGCCGTCGAGATCCTTGAACTCGCGGCGGTCCCAGACCTTGACCGCGCGGTTGTTGCGGTTCTTCTCCTGGCCAATCCTGATACCTTCGGGATTGTAGCCCTCGGCGCCGAACGGCGAAGTGCCGGCGGTGCCGATCCACTTGTTGCCGCCCTGGTGCCGGCCCTTCTGTTCCTTCAAGCGCTGGCGCAAGGTCTCCATGAGCTTGTCCCAGCCCATCGCCTCGATCTGCTTCTTTTCTTCCTCGGTAAGGTATTTGTCGGCGAGCTTCTTCAGCCACTCGGCCGGAATGTCCGCCTTCTCCATCGCATCGAGCAGGCTTTCCAGCCCCTTGAACACGGTGCTGAACACGCGATCGAACTTGTCGAGATTACGCTCGTCCTTCACCAAAGCGGCGCGCGAAAGGTAGTAAAAGTTCTCCACCGTCTGCTCGGCGAGGTCGGCGTCGAGCGCCTCCATCAAGGTCAGATATTCGCGCAAGGTCACGGGGACCTGGGCGTCGCGCAACGATGTGAAGAATTGCAGAAACATGGATTACAGATTGCCCGCCCGACCCTGCGCGTCAAGGGGGCGGCCATGCCTCCAGGGCCTAGACCTACCGGCTTTTTCAACTAGAATTGGGTTCAAAGGCTCATTCCCCGCAACGACCAGGGTCTTCTGTCGGGACGGCGGCTGTCGTCCGAACCGATCAAACTGCGCTGTCGCGCCAAAATAACCAGCAAGGCAAATACTCGAATGAAATTTACCGGCACCAAGGACTACGTCGCCACCGATGACCTCAAGATCGCCGTCAATGCCTCGATCGTGCTGGAGCGCCCGCTGCTGGTGAAGGGCGAGCCCGGCACCGGCAAGACCGTGCTGGCCGAAGAAGTCGCGAAAGCGATCGGCGCGCCGCTTTTGACCTGGCACATCAAGTCCACCACCAAGGCCCAGCAGGGCCTCTACGAATACGACGCGGTGTCGCGGCTGCGCGACAGTCAGCTCGGCGATTCCAGGGTGTCCGACATCTCGAACTACATCAAGCGTGGCAAATTGTGGGACGCTTTTACGCACGAGCAGCGCCCGGTGCTGCTGATCGACGAAATCGACAAGGCCGACATCGAATTCCCCAACGACCTCCTGCTCGAGCTCGATCGGATGGAATTCTTCGTCTACGAGACCGGCGAGAACATCAAGGCCAAGATGCGCCCGATCGTGATGATCACGTCGAACAACGAAAAGGAACTGCCGGACGCCTTCCTGCGCCGCTGCTTCTTCCACTACATCAAGTTTCCCGACGTCGACACCATGAACCGGATCGTCGATGTGCATTTCCCCGGCATCAAGAAGCGGCTGGTCGAGGAAGCGCTGCGGATCTTCTTCGAGGTGCGCGAGGTGCCGGGCCTGAAGAAGAAGCCGTCGACCTCGGAATTGCTCGACTGGCTCAAGCTTTTGTTGAACGAGGACATCACGCCGGAAATGCTCAGGGAGCGCGATCCGCGCAAGCTGATCCCGCCGCTGCACGGCGCGCTCCTGAAAAACGAGCAGGACGTGCATCTGTTCGAGCGACTGACGTTCCTGAGCCGGCGCGAAGTCTGATGGACGGCCCGCGACGCCGGATACGAGGCGTTGCGATTTGAAAGCGGTCGATGAGGATCGGATGAGATGAACGTTCAAACCAAGATTCGCGCCGCCGGGCCGGTTACAACCGAGCACTTCGATGTCGTGATCGCGGGCGCCGGCATTTCCGGCGTCGGCGCGGCGTATCACCTGAACAAGCAGTGCCCGGGCAAGAGTTTTGTGGCGCTGGAAGCCCAGAAGACCTTTGGCGGTACCTGGAGCACGCATCGCTATCCCGGCATCCGCAGCGACAGCGACCTGCACACCTTCGGCTATCGCTTCAAGCCGTGGACCAGCGCGCCGATCGCGAGCGCGGCTGAAATCTTGAAGTACATGGGCGAGGTGATCGAGGAGAACGATCTCGCCCGCCACATCCGCTACCAGCACACCATTGTTTCCGCCAAATGGTCGAGCGCGGAAAACCTCTGGACCATCGACGCCGTCCGCGGCGACACCAACGAGACGCTGCGCTTCACCACGAACTTCTTCTGGATGTGCCAGGGCTATTATCGCCACACCGAGGGCTACACCCCGGAGTGGAAGGACATGGCCCAGTTCAAGGGCCCGATCGTCCATCCGCAGAAATGGCCTGAGGATCTCGACTACAAGGGCAAGCGCGTGGTGGTGATCGGCTCCGGCGCAACGGCGGCGACGCTGATCCCGGCGCTGGCGAAGGACGCCGGCCACGTCACCATGTTGCAGCGTTCGCCGACCTATTTCCGCACCGGCCGCAACGCCATCGAGATCGCCGAGACGCTACGCCAGTTGCAGGTCGACGAAACCTGGATCCACGAAATCACGCGCCGGAAAATCCTGTTCGACCAGGACGCCTTCACCCGCAAGACGTTTGCTGAACCCGAAGCCGCCAAGAAGGATTTGTTGTCTGCGGTGGAAGCCTATCTCGGCCCCGACTACGACATCGCCACCCACTTCACGCCAAAATACCGGCCGTGGCGGCAGCGCATCGCGTTCATTCCGGACGGCGACCTGTTCCAGGGCATCAAGTCCGGCAAGGCCTCTGTCGTGACCGACGAGATCGATCGCTTCACCGAAAACGGCATCCTGCTGAAGTCCGGCAAGACGCTGGAAGCCGACATCATCATCACCGCGACCGGCTTCCACCTCAGCCCCAATGGCGACATCGACTTTGCGATCGACGGCAGGAAGCTCGATTTCGCCGACACCGTGACCTATCGCGGCATGATGTTCACGGGCGTGCCGAATCTCGTCTGGGTGTTCGGCTATTTCCGCGCCAGCTGGACCTTGCGCGTCGACCTCGTCGCCGACTTCGTCTGCCGGCTGCTCAACCACATGCAGACGACCGGCGTCAGCAAGGTGACGCCGGCCTTGCGCCCCGAAGACCACAACATGCCGCTCTTGCCGTGGATCGACGCGGAGAATTTCAATCCGGGCTACATGATGCGCGGCATGCGTCTCTTGCCCAAGCGCGGCGACAAGCCGGAATGGCAGCACAACCAGGATTACTGGGCCGAGAAGGACGAATTCCCGGCGATCGATCTGACCGATCGCGCGTTCGTGTATCAATAGGGCGACAGCCCATCAATTCAGCGCCCCCAGCGCATCGCGCAAATTCTGGTTCGAAATCTGCATCAGCCCGGCGAACGGGTGGCTCAGATCGGCGACCAGAAACAGCGCGCTGGCGAACGACAGCGCAAAAACCAGAAGCGCCACCGCGATCACGGGGCCCGGCTCGACGAACAGGCTGAAGCTGACGAATATCACGGTCAGCCAGAACACCAGAATCAGCAAGAACGGCCGCTGGATCGGGGTATCGACATCAGCGAACATCAACAGCCGCGCCCGGGCGATCTCGTTGCTCGTCTGCTCGATGCGCGGCTTGAGCTGACGTTGCACATCGTTCACCGGCGCCAGCGCCTCGATCGCATCGTAAACCTGCTCGGCGGCGGAGCTTGGCGTGAACGCGTTGCCTTGCGGCGCGCCGATCGCCTTCTCGGCCCAGATCCGATCCAGCGCCGCCGGTATAGCCTGCCGCATCAGCTTGCGAATGCCTGTCGCTTCCGGCCCGTATTGCGCCAGCAATTGATCGGTCAGGATGACGTTTGCCGAAAATTGCCGGAAATGGGCGTCCTGGGTGTCATAGGAGGTTTTGGCGGACGCGATCATGAGGCTGATCGCGACCGCCGACAAGGTCGCGAGCAGTCCGACGCCGAGCCGGACGACGTCGCGGGTTTCCGTGTCGAGATGAGCCTCCGGCAGCCAACAACGCAGCAATGTGCCGAGCACTGCGCCGCCGAGCGTCGCCGCCAACGTCACCAGAAAGACCCAGCCCGACGTCACGTTCGACCCCCCGGCAAAAAGGCTCCTGCCTCAGTTGACCGCTGCACTGCGGCCGCGGATCAAATCCGAAGCCTTGTCCGCGATCATCAGGGTCGAGGCGTTGAGATTGGCCGAGATCATCCGCGGCATGATCGAGGCGTCGATCACGCGCAGATTCTGCAATCCGTGCACGCGCAGTTGATCGTCGACCACCGCCCATGAACTGCCCGCCGGCCCCATCCGGCAGGTGCAGCCGGGATGGAAGGTCGTGGTGCCGCGCTGGGTCGCGGCGTGCAGGAATTCATCATCGCTCTGCACGCCGGGTCCCGGAAAATCCTCATAGGCGTAATACGGCGCCAGCGGCGCGGAGCCGAGCAGCCGGCGCGCCAGCTTCATGCCGGCCACGACGGTGCGGCGATCGAGTTCTTCCGCGAGATAATTGGTCTGGATGATTGGTGGCGCGAACGGATCGGCCGATCGCGCATGGACGTAGCCGCGGCTCTCCGGCCGTTGCTGCCACGACGCCACCGTCATGCCGGGCTGATCCTCGAGCTGGCCCTGCACGCCTTCCTTGTAGCTCGCCGGCGTGAACGTGAGTTGCAGGTCGGAACTTTCGGTCGACTCGCCGGAATGCCAGAAGCAATAGACCATGGTCGGCGACAGCGACAACAACCCGCGCCGCGTCGTCGCCCATTTCAGCGCCTCCCACATCAGGCTGACGCCCTGGCGGCGCTCGTTGATGGTCCTGATGTTCTTGACGCGCGCCACCGAGCGCGGCGCGTAATGGTCCTGCAATCCCTCGCCGACGCCTGGCAGCGCGTGGCGCACCTCGATGCCGAGCGAGCGCAGCAGATCCGGCGAGCCGACGCCGGACAATTGCAGCAGTTGCGGCGAGTTGTAGCTGCCGCCGGACAGGATCACTTCCTTGGCCGCGCGCACCTCGACCGGTGTGCCGCCTCGGCCGCCCTTCATGTAGCGCACGCCGACCGCGCGCTTGCCCTCGAAGATGATGTTGGTGGCATGCGCATGGGTGCGGACATGGACGTTCGGGCGTTTCTTGGCCGGATTCAGGAACGCGGTCGCCGCACTGACGCGCAGGCCGTTCTTGATGGTGCGCTGGGCGTAGGACACGCCCTCCTGGATCGCGCCGTTGTAATCGGGGTTACGCGGAATGCCCAGGCTTTCGGCGCCCGCCATGAAGGCCTCGCAGAGCGGATCGCGCCACTCCATCGTGGTGACGGTGAGATTGCCGTCGCGGCCGCGATAGGCGTCCTCGCCCTCGCCGATCCGGCTTTCCATCCGCTTGAAATAGGGCAGCACGTCCTGATAGCCCCAGCCCCGATTGCCGTATTGCGCCCAGGTGTCAAAGTCCTGGCGCTGGCCGCGGTTGTAGATATGGCCGTTGATCGAGGATGAGCCACCCAGCGTCTTGCCGCGCGGCGCGTAGATGCTGCGGCCGTTGGTGTAGGGACCGGGCTCCTGCTGGTAGGCCCAGTTGATGCTCTTCATGTGGAACGTCTTGATGAAGCCGGCCGGCAGATGGATGTAGGGATGCCAATCGGAAGGCCCCGCTTCCAGCACGCAAATGCTGGTGCCGGCATCCTCACTCAGGCGGTTGGTCAGCACGCTGCCGGCCGAGCCGGAGCCTATGATCACGTAATCGAACGTTTCCATTATCTTGCTTTTTCGTTCAGTTGATAATTGAGGTGCGCCTTCACCGTCGGCCATTCGCTGGCAAGGATGGAGAACACGACGGTGTCCCGCAGCGTGCCGTTGGGCGCGATCTGGTGATTGCGGAGGATGCCGTCCTGCTTGGCGCCGAGTCTCTCGATGGCGCGCCGGCTCTGGTGGTTGAAGAAGTGGGTGCGGAATTCGACCGCGATGCAGTCCATTTTCTCGAACGCATGCTGCAGCAGCAGCAATTTGCACTGCGTGTTGAGCGCGCTGCGCTGGACCCGCTTGGCGTACCAGGTCGAGCCGATCTCGACACGCCGGTTGGCGGCATCGACATTCATATAGGTCGTCATGCCGGCGATCTTGCCGTCGGCGTCGAACACCGTCCACGGCAGCATCGAGCCGGCCGATTGCAGCGAGAGCCTGCGGTTGATTTCCCTGGTCATGTCCTCCGCGCGCGGGATCGAGGTGTACCAGAGCTTCCAGAGATCGCCGTCTTTCGCCGCTTCGGTCAGGCCATCGGTGTGGTCGTGTGACAATGGTTCGAGCCGGGCATGTTCGCCGCGCAGGATGACGGGTTCAAGAAAGGGCATCAGTTCCTCCTCTGCCTCATCCTGAGGAGCGCGCCCTTGCGCGCGTCCCGAAGGATGAAGCCACGGTGTGTTGCCCATGGTTCTAGACGCATCGCAAGCGCGATGCTCCTCACCATGAGGTCGGGGTCCGCGGCCATCACTTGTTCAAAAAGTTCAGCGCCAGCCCCGGACGCGGCCAGTCCATCGCGACCAGTTCGCCCTTGCCGGACAGCGTGATGTAGGCGGTCTTCAGTTCGGGGCCGCCGAAGGCGATGTTGGTGGTGACGCGATCGCCGGTCTCGATTTGCTCGACCAGCTTGCCGTCCGGCGCGATCACGGAGATGCAGCCCGATATCAGGGTCGCGACGCAGACATTGCCGCCAGCTTCCACCGCCAGCGAGTCGAACATCTGGTAGCCGCCGAGCCCCGCGATCGGCTTGCCGCGCTCGCCGCGATAGATCACGTCGCGCGGTTTTATTTCACCGGGCGCAGAGATTTCGAACGCCCACAGCCGCGCGGTCGGCGTCTCCGCGATGTAGACCATGTTTTCGTCCGGCGACAGCCCGATGCCGTTGGCCGGCAGCATGCCGAAATGGCCTTCGACGATCTCCTTCATGCCCGGTTTGATGTAATAGAACGCGCCGACATCCATGTCGCGGTGACGGCGCTTGCCCAGATCCGTGAACCAGAGCCCGCCATGCTTGTCGAACACCAGGTCGTTCGGTCCCTTCAGCGGATGCGGGCCGCATTTGTCGACCACGGTCTCGACCTTGCCGCTCTGCATGTCGACGCGCTGGATCGAGCCGCCGATATATTCATGCGGCTCCGGCGCGCCCGGCATCATGGTGCCGCGCGACGGTACCCAGCTAAAGCCGCCATTGTTGCAGACATACATCTTGCCGTCGGGCCCGAGCGCCGCGCCGTTCGGACCACCGGGGATTTCCGCGACAATTTCCTTGCGCCCGTCGGGAAAAACCCGCGTCAGCCGCCGGCCGCGGATTTCGACCAGCACGACCGAGCCGTCCGGCATCACCACCGGCCCTTCCGGGAATTCGAGCCCGGTGGCGAGAACGCGAACATTTGCCATGAAAATCCTCCCGCTTTTATTCGTCGCAGGCGGATCCGCTTCGATCTCGCACGCGCAACGTGTTATTTGCTCATGTTATGGCAAAGTCGTCCGGGATTGCCAAGCAATCGCGCGCTGTTGCGACGCAGGGCCGACCTGCGCATCAATCAGTCGTCCCGGCCTAGATGTGGAATTGCAAATGAAGGAGCTGGGACCCATAATTCCTGGTGGTAATGTCGAAGCGCAGGATACGGCGATCGGCGCTGTGTGGGTCCCGGCTCGGAGGCCGGGACGACACAAACAACGGCATTTCAAGCATGGAGAAAAGGTTGCACGCGCCGGGAACAGGTCGGTTGTTAACGCGTACCGATGCGTCGATGTCGCGGGCAGAAGCCGGAAAAACGCTCCGCGTCCAACATCCCCGTTGCGTCCGGCTGACACCCGGCGGTGCCACGATCAACGCGGCTCGGCCACATTGGTTCACGCCCTACTCCCTCGCCGGCACCCAGATCTCCAGGCCGCCATTGCCGGAGACCGGATCGAACTTCTCGTCATAGCGCTCGAAATTCGGCGCGTCGGCGGCCTTCATTCCGGACGCCGGCAGCCAGTGATTCCAGATCGTGCCGACGGTGCGGCGGACGGTCGAGATGTGTTCGCTGTGGGTGAAAACAGCGTATTTCTGTTCGGGAATCCGCACCCGCTGGAATTCGCGTGGCAGGCCGGAGAAATCGGCGACCTCGACGCCGGCGACGTAATCGAAATTTCCGGAATCGTCGCCGTTGCAGCAGACGCCATAGGCGACCTTGCCGATCCGGCCGGGAATGGCGTCCATGGTTTGATGAAAGCGCCGCCACTGGCCGGGAACGGCGGCGCTGCCTTCGCAATCATAGCGCTCGCCGAGGCCGGCGATCAGCAAGGGCTTGCCGGTCTCGAAACGCGGCGGCGGGAGGTGGTCGAGTGCGGTTGAATCCCTCACGATCGGCTCCTGAAGTTTGGGACTGTCGAAGCGCGTTGCGGCACGGACCGCTTCGGGCGTCACGCCGAAATGGTCGCGGAACGCGCGGGTGAATGCTTCGTGCGAGCCGTAATCAGCCTCCAGCGCGAGGGTAAGGATATCGGGCGCGCCGCCCGCCAGAGCGCGCGCCGCCTCGGTGAGACGCCGGGCCCGGACGTAACGCATCACCGGCAACCCGGTGAAGGCGGCGAACGCCCGCACCAGATGAAAGCGCGAGACGCCCGACATGTCGGCGATCTGGTCGAGCGTCAGCGGCTCGGCGAGATGGCTTTCGATGTACCAGAGCGCTTTCTGGGCTGGGTTCATCTGACGTCACGGCCTTGGGTTCGAAGCGCCCGTATCATGCGCGTTTTGTCGCGACCGCATTTGACAGTCCTTGCTGTCGGCGTCCGGAAATATGCGCCGGCTTCTTCCGCTCTGCGAAATTTACCCGCAAAGGCTGCGCTGGCAACCGCAACCCAATCGTGCATACTACCCTCGCATTCAGATCCGACGGCTCACCAAGCTGCCCAACAAGACTGCATGAGCCCAAGGGTTCCAGCACGTTCAGGGAGGACGATGATGCACTACCGTGTCTTGAGCCACGCAAAAACACTCAATAAAACATTTGGCTTTGCCGTCCTGCTTGCGGCTTCGCTTGCGAGCGCCGCCAACGCGCAAAAGAAATACGATCCGGGCGCCACTGATACCGAGATCAAGATCGGCAACATCATGCCCTATTCGGGCCCGGCGTCGGCCTATGCCACCATCGGCAAGACCGAGGCCGCCTATTTCAACAAGATCAATTCGGAAGGCGGCATCAACGGCCGCAAGATCAACTTCATCAGCTATGACGACGGCTACAGCCCGCCGAAGGCGGTCGAGCAGGCGCGCAAGCTGGTCGAGGCGGACGAGGTGCTGTTGATCTTCAATCCGCTGGGCACGCCGAGCAACAGCGCGATCCAGAAATACATGAACGCCAAGAAGGTGCCGCAGATCTTCGTTTCGAGCGGCGCGGCGAAGTGGAACGACCCAAAGAATTTCCCGTGGACCATCGGCTGGCAACCGAGCTACCAGGTCGAGGCCCGCATCTACGCCAAATACATCCTGCAAAACTATCCCGGCAAGACCGTCGGTATCCTCTACCAGAACGATGATTTCGGCAAAGACTACGTGATCGGCATGCACGAAGGTTTTGGCGACCAGGCCAGCAAGCTGATCGTGGTCGAAAGCTCCTATGAAACGACGTCGCCGACGGTCGATTCGCAGGTGGTGCAGATCAAGGGCGCCAACCCCGACATCTTCATCAACGTCGCGACGCCGAAGTTCGCGGCGCAGGCGATCAAGAAAATCGGCGAGCTCGGCTGGCACCCCGTCCAGTTCCTCACCAACGTGTCGGCCTCGGTCGGCAGCGTGATGAAGCCCGCCGGTTTTGAGGCCGGCCAGGGCATCCTCAGCGCGGCCTATCTGAAAGATCCGCAGGACCCAACCTGGAAGAACGACGCCGCGATGAACGAATGGCGCGCCTTCATGACCAAATGGTATCCCGAAGGCGACCAGACCGACGCCTCCACCACCTTCGGCTACGGCGTGGCCAAGGGCCTGGAACAGGTGCTGCGGCAATGCGGCGACGACCTCACCCGCGAAAACATTATGAAGCAGGCCGCCAACCTCAACTTCGAGATCGGCGTCTATCTGCCGGGCACCAAGATCAAGACCAGCCCGACCGATTTTGCTCCGCTCGAGCAGTTGCAGATGATGCGGTTCAAGGGCGAGAGCTGGGAATTGTTCGGACCGGTGATGTCTGGCGAGAAGAGTTCGTAACAGCAAAGGCGTCATCCCCGGATGAGCGCAATTGCGCTCACTCGGGAGGTGCGCGCCCTTGCGCGCCTCGAAGGATGGCTGCAAGGACTGCGCTGAACACCATCCTTCGAGGCGAGCCGAAGTCGGCTCGCACCTCCGGCGATAACGGCGAAGCCGTTACGCGAGGGATGACGGCGCCGTTGTGGCGTTACATCGTCATTGCCGGGCTTGACGGCTTTACTTCGCCGCAGGCGCTTCTTTTGCGGGTGGCGCATCCTTGGCCGCAGCAGCCGGCGCGGCTTTCTTCGCCGCCTCCTCCGCCGCCTTCTTCTGCGCGGCCTGCAGATTGTCCACCACCTTCTGCAAACCCGCCAGCGCGAGCTTCAGGCTTTCGATCTGCCGGTTGGCGGCATCGAGTTTCTGCTGATGGTCGGCGGCGAGTTTTGCAATCGTCTTCTGCAGGAAATCGACATTGCTCTGCAGGCAGGAGGTACGGCGCTCCATGGTCTTCTCGGCCGTGCAGATCTCGATGCCGGGAACGTCCTGCGCGCGCGCCGCGGCCGGCATCAGCAAACCTGACATCAGGACCGCAAGCGCGGCAACGGTCCGGCGAATCATCGAAATTTTCCTGTCTGGACGTTCTTCACGGTCAATTTGTTGCGAGGAGGGATTTATTGCAAGCCAGGGCGCGCGCGGCCACGATACCATAGTGAAACCTTATTCGGGCGCTGAGTTTGGCTGCGCAACACGCCTCGCGTGGTTTTCCGATGCGGCGTAACGGAGATATCTGATGGCAACGCGCGAACGACGTCTCTCCGAATTCGACGGTCACGGCGCACCGCCGCCGGACCAGCCGGTGCAGGTGCTGTGCGAGGACCACAGCGGCACCTACCAACTGCCGTTCGCCTGCCGCTTTGTCGCCGGCGAATGGCGCAACCACGAATCCGGCGGCGCAGTGGAAGCCACCGTGGTCGGCTGGCGCATGCCGCGGGGGTAGCGGCGGGATTTGCGCGAAGAGCGATTCCTCTCTCCTCGCCCCGCTCTCGCGGGGAGAGAGTTGGGGTGAGGGGCAAGCGCTCCCTACGAATGCTGCGTTCGTGTTGGATGCATTGCCCCGCCCCTCACCCGAAATTCGCTTTCAGCGAATTTCGACCTCTCCCCGCAAATGCGGGGCGAGGTTAGAAGACCAGCTTGCGATTCAAACACCTGCCGCTGTGTCAAAATGCGACGCGCGCAGCCCTCGCATTAGGATTTGGAACGCGGTGAGAACGAATCGCGCCCGAATCAGCGGTTGGGCGGTATATTCTTCTGTTCACGGCTAGATATCGATGCCGCCTGGATCCGGCGCACCATACCCAGCACGGCGACGACCGGCCGTAGCCAGCGGCCGAGCACAAAGGTTAATTCCTCGGGGGATGACATCGGCCTACTTCCAGGGCGTCACCGGCGGCACCTTGTCGGAGGCCGGCGGCATGTCGACGGTCTTGAAATCGGCGGGACTGACGATCTCCAGATATTCCATGTCCGGCGAGTAGTCGTAGAGATAGTGCACGATGCCCGGCCGCTGATGCACGACGTCGCCGGCGGACACCAGCGTCGGCTTGTCCTCGTACATGAAGCGGGCCCAGCCCTTCATCATGATCACGATCTGGAAATCGCATTCGTGCTTGTGCCAGCCGGTGCCGTCTTCCGGCGGCATCTCGGGATTGGCCTTGACCAGATGGCAGATCACCTGGCCGCCGGTGGCGGACGCGATGCCGAGGTCGCGATACAGGAAGAAGTCGCGAAGGCCGCCGCCTCCGAAATCGGTATCGCCGGGTTTGACGTGAGAAAATTTACTGACGACAGCGTGCTGGTTCATCATGGCCTCCATCGTTCCCGCTGATGCAAATCGCGGCAAGATGCGGCGTCCAATTTTTTGGCAGCCACCGTGTCGCGTTCGAAAGCTTCATGGTGCTATGCGAAAATCACGCCAGCCGCGCCGCAGTGCAGCGAATTCGGCGATCAATGTTGCAAACGACCGCGAAGCCGCTGCGCGCCATCCGAAATTTTGATCGGGCGATTCTCTCGCGCGACATCGCGAGCAGGGCCGCGACGGTCCGGCGACGTGGCCGATGGCATCAAGTTGAGCAAGCGTTGCCCTGCGCGTGAGCCCGCCAAACAGGCAACGATCCGCCGGCGCTGCCTAATATTCGACCTCGAGCTCCTCGATCTCGGCCGGCTCCGCCCGCGCGGCGGCAACCCATTCGACCATCTCCGGCAGCGCCATGATCATGCCGGCATAGGCCGCCAGCTTCGGCTCGAGTTTTACATCGTAGGTCATGAAGCGCGTCACCACGGGCGCATACATCGCATCCGCCATGGTGCGGCGCTCGCCAAACAAAAACGGGCCGCCTGACTGAGCCAGGCACTCGCGCCAGATGGTGCAGACCCGGTCGATGTCGGCCTGCGCCCGCGACCAGATCTTGAAATTCGGAAAATGGCCTTTCAGATTGACCGGGAGCGACGCGCGCAGGGTCGTGAATCCCGAGTGGATCTCGCCGCAGATCGAACGGCAATGGGCCCGCGCGACGCGGTCTTCCGGAAGCAATTTGGCGTCCGGCATCACCTCGTTGAGATATTCCGCGATCGCCAGCGTGTCCCAGACCACGGCGCCCTCGTGCCGCAGGCAGGGCACGAGGATCGAGGACGACAGCAGCAGGATTTCGGCCCGCGCCGAGGCGTCGTCCGGCGCGGTGACGATCTCGTCGAATTCCAGCCCTGAGAATTTGGCCAGCAGCCAGCCACGCAGCGACCATGACGAATAGTTCTTGCTGCTGATGGTGAGTGTCGCCTTCGCCATACCGCCTTCCCTCCGACCTGAACGCACGTTGGACCCGAATTGCCCAAAGGCTGGGCTTTTCCGCCGGTTACGCAGCAAGCGACGTGCCAGTTTGCGAGGCGATCCGGCCCCATGCTGGCTTTGATCTTGCATGGCGGCACGGGGGGTGCCGGGGCAAGTCGGGATGGTGTCGATGTTGTATCAAGCCTACCAGAACCACATGGACCTGACCGCGCCATGGCGGACCGGCGCCGCACAGGCCTTGCGATATCTCAACCTCGTCCCGCAAGGCACGACCGACAAATGGTTCGGCCGGCTGGCCGCGGCGCTCGAGCTGATCTCGCGGACCTCGCTGACCTACACGCGCCCGGCCTACGGCATCGACCGCGTGCTGGTCGGCAACCGCGAACTCGAAGTCACCGAGGAAGTGATCTACGCGACGCCGTTCGGTTCGCTTTTGCATTTCAAGAAGCACGGCGCGCCGGAGCAGCCGCGCATGCTGCTGGTGGCGCCGATGTCCGGCCATTTTGCCACGCTCTTGCGCGGCACGGTGAAGACGCTGTTGCAGGATCACGACGTCTCCATCACCGACTGGCACAATCCGCGCGACATCCCGCTCAACCAGGGCAAGTTCGGCCTCGACGAATATACCGAGCACCTGATCGGCTTCCTCGACCAGCTCGGCCCGCGCGCGCATATGCTGGCGATCTGCCAGCCATCGGTGTCGGCGCTCGCGGCCGCCGCCATCATGTCGGAGGACAATCATCCCGCGCGGCCGGCAACGCTGACGCTGATGGCGGGACCGATCGACACCCGTATCCAGCCGACCAAGGTCAACGAATTCGCCAAAAGCAAACCATTAAAATGGTTCGAGGAGAATCTGATCAATTACGTGCCGGTGCAATGCAAGGGCGCGCTGCGGCAGGTCTATCCCGGCTTTATCCAGCTCACCGCCTTCGTGTCGATGAATCTGGAGCGGCATATCAAATCGCATGTCGACCTCGCCAATCATCTGGCCAAGGGCGAGAAGGAGAAGGCCGAGATTATCAAGACCTTCTACGACGAATATTTTGCCGTGATGGACCTGCCGGCGGAATTTTACATCGAGACCATCCGCGACGTATTCCAGGAGCACCTGCTGCCGCAGGGAAAATTGACCTGGCGCGGTCGCAAGGTGAATCCCGCCTCGATCAAACGGATGGGCCTGATGACGGTCGAGGGCGAAAAGGACGACATCTGCTCGATCGGGCAGACGCTCGCGGCGCAGGATCTCTGCACCGGCGTGCGCGCCTACCGCAAGGTGCACCACATGCAGGCCGGCGTCGGCCATTACGGCGTGTTCTCGGGAAAACGCTGGAACAACGAAATCTATCCGCTGCTGCGGGATTTCGTGCACGTGAATTCGTGAGTTGAAAAGCGAATCGTACCCCCGTCATTGCGAGGAGCGCAGCGACGAAGCAATCCAGAGCCGCAAGTGAAGACTGGATTGCTTCGCTTCGCTCGCAATGACGGAAGTGTCTAGGCCGCGCGCTTTCCCCGCGCTAACATCCCTCCATCAAGCACGGCCGCCCTAGAGCCGTGCCGGGAGGAATGTCATGCCATCCAAGCTCACCGCGATCCGCAACCTTGCGTTCGCCTTCGCAACCACCCTGTTGCTTTCGAGCGTGGCCGGCGCCGCAGAAGTCCGGGTGATGATTTCGGGCGGATTGACGGCCGCCTATCAGGTGCTGGTGCCAGAGTTTGAAAAGGCCTCCGGCGACAAGGTGATCACGGCCTATGGCCCCTCGATGGGCACCACCGTCAACGCGATCCCGGTGCGGCTGGGGCGCGGCGAGCCGGCCGACGTGCTGATCCTGGTCGGCTATGCGCTCGACGATCTCGTCAAGCAGGGCAAGGCTGTCGCCGACAGCAAGGTCGATCTGGTGAAATCGCCGATCGGCGTCGCGGTGAAATCCGGCGCGCCGAAACCCGACATCAGCTCGGCCGACGCGGTGAAGCGCGCGCTGCTGGAGGCCAAATCGGTCGCCTATTCCGACAGCGCCAGCGGCGTCTATGTCTCGACCGAGATGTTTGCAAAGCTCGGCATCACCGACGCCATGAAGGGCAAGGCCCGGCAGATCCCGGCAACCCCGGTCGGCGAGATCGTTGCGCGCGGCGACGCCGAGATCGGCCTGCAGCAGATCGCCGAACTGAAACCCGTCAAAGGCATCGACATCGTAGGACCCCTGCCGCCGGATCTGCAGAAGATCACGGTGTTCTCGGCCGGCATCGCCACGGGCTCGAAGGAGCCCGAGGCCGGCAAGGCCTTGATAAGGTTTTTGGCCTCACCCGCCGCACGCGATGCGCTGGTCAAGAGCGGGCTGGACCCGATCGCCAACTGAGGCGAGTGCGGCTACTTACCTCGCCCCGCTCTTTGCGGAGAGAGGTCGAAAGTCGCTGAAAGCGAATTTCGGGTGAGGGGCAAGGCACAGCCTCTCACAAAACTCGGCACTCGCTGGAAGAGCCCCTCTACCCCTCCCTCTCCCCGTGAAGAACGGGGAGAGGGAGAAGATTTTCGCCTACTTCGTCGCGGTGCGGATCGGCGTCTCCCTCAGGCCGTTATTGTCGTAGGCCTTGCGCAGCGTGCCGTTGCTGATCGCCTCCGTCATGAACTTGGCGACAAAGGCCTGCGACTGCGGATGGTTGAGCGGCACCGCCACCGCGGTCACGGTCTGCTTGAAAGTTTCATCGAGCACATGGGTGCCGGGAAGCTTCTTCGACATCGCGTTGAGCTGGTCGCGCGACAGCGCGAACGCCTCGATCTCGCCGTTCTTCAGCAGGTTGAAGATTTCATCATAGGTCTGGTAACCCGTGACTTTCGCATTTTTCAGATGCGCAATCGCTCCGCGCATGGTCGTGGTGTTGTTGACGGCGGCGACCTTCATGCCCGCCTGATCGAGCGTCTTGAAATCGGTCGCGGTCGAGCCGGCCTTGACGATGTAGGTGGCGTCGGCAACCTCGTAGATCGGCCCGAACGACATTTTGGTTTCGCGCTCGGGATCCTTGGGCAGGAAGGTAACGTCCCAATTGGGTTTCGCGGCGGAGTCGGTAATCTGTCCGGAATTCTGGAACGCGACATATTCCACGGGCACCCCGAGCTGTGCCGCCATTTCCTTGCCGAGATCGACGGGCACGCCGGCATAGCCCGAGGCGGTCTTGGTCGACCAGAACGCGCCGCCGGCCGGGCTGATCGCGATCGCCACCCGCAGCTTGCCGGTCGGCGTCAGCTCATCCTTCAAGCCATCGGCGCGGGCTGGCGTTACCACCATCATCGCAAACATCACGGCCACGCCGGCTACAACTGGCGCAAACTGAACAGACATCGAGTTCTCCCATCCATCAGCTCGTTATCAGCATCGAGCCTTCACCGGCCATTGTGGTCGATCGTTTCGGACGTTGGAACCCACACTTCTGTCTGAGGCCATAAAATTATCGCGACACCGCCAGGAATAGCGGCGACAGGCCGAACCGCGCGGCCCTATTCGGCCAGCGCCGCCCCCGCGGTTTCGCGCGCCGCGAGCGCAGCAGTCAGCGTGATCAGGCCGAGCACGATCATCATGATCGAGACGCCGGAGGTGCCGCCGATATAACCGGCCATCGCGGTCGCCACGATCGGAGCAAAACCGCCGCCGATCGCCGCCGACAGCTGGAAGCCGAAGGTGGCGCCGCTGTAGCGCACCCGCGGGCCGAACAGTTCGGGGAAATAGCAGGATTCCGGCGCGAACATCAGGCCGTGGCCGAAATTCATCGCAAGCGTAATGGCGAGGTAGACCAACGCGGTGCTCCTGCTCTCCAGCATCCAGAACAGCGGGAATGCGAACAGGATGGTGAACAGCGCGCCGGCGATGTAGAGCGGCTTGCGGCCGACCTTGTCCGACAGCCAGCCGAACAGCGGCAGCGTGATCAATTCCAACAGCGCCGCGTACAACACCGCGTCGAGCATCATCGGTTTCGAGAGACCGAGTTTGGTCGTGGCGTAGACCACGGCGAACACGCTGAGCATGTAGACCCACGACACTTCCGAGAGCTTCAGGCCGACCGCGACCAGGAACGATCGGGTGTTCTGGCCGACCGCTTCGGTGAGAGGATTTTTCGAGAGGCCGTCGCGTTTCTTGAGGCCTTCGAACACCGGCGTCTCCGGCACGCGCGAGCGCACGAAGGTGCCGATCGCCAGCAGCAGGATGCTGACCAGGAACGGAATGCGCCAGCCATAGGCGGCGATGTCGGCCTCGGGCAATTTGGTCACGAGCGAAAACACCGATGTGGCCAGCACGAGGCCAATCGGAAACCCGATCTGCACGAAGCTGGTATAGAAGCCGCGCTGGTCGCAGGGCGCATGCTCCAGCACCATCAGCGAGGCGCCGCCCCATTCGCCGCCGAGCCCGATGCCCTGGACGATGCGCAGCAGGATCAGCAGGATCGGCGCGGCGATGCCGATCGAGGCGTAGGTCGGCAACAGGCCGATGCAGAAGGTCGAAAGCCCCATGATGAACAGCGTCAGCACCAGCATGGACTTGCGTCCCAGCCGGTCGCCGAAATGGCCGAACAACGCGGCGCCCACCGGCCGCGCCACAAAGCCAACCGCATAGCTGCCGAGCGCGGCCAGCGTGCCGGCCAGCGGATCGAAGGTCGGGAAGAACGCCTTGTTGAACACCAGCGCGGCGGCGGTGGCGTAGATCAGAAAATCATACCACTCGATGACGGTGCCGATGCTGCTCGCGAGCACGATGGAGTTGATCCGGGTGCGCGCGACACCGCCGAGCGGCATGGTTGCCGTGATGCTCATGAAGGCCTCCTGCCTAGTTTAGCAGGAGGCGATGCAAGCCGTGTGCCGGAAATGGCGAATAGCGAGTGGCGAATAGGGTTAAGAGCACTCATCCTTCCCTGTTCGCCATTCGCTACTCCCTATTCGCTCCTCAATTTGTCTGCGCCGTCGGCACCTTGATCTCGGTCGGCAGGATAATGGCGGCGGCGATCACTAGGAGGCAGAGGCCGGCGAAGGTGTGCAGCATGGTGACAAAACCGCCCAGTTCATACAGCCAGGCCACCAGCCCAACCGAGACGCCCGCCGCGGTAAAGCCTACGAAATAACGCACCGCATAGGCCCGCGAGCGCCATTCCTCGCTGGTGTATTTGCCGACCATGGCGTCGTTAACCGTAACCTGGCCGAACGCGCCCATCACGATGCCGATCGAGACCAGGATCAGCGGCAGGTTGGATAGCGTGGCGGCGAAATACAGGAACGGCGCCAGCACAAAGGACAGCGGCAGCGACACCGCCTTGAGCGAGTGGCGGTCGAGCAGTTTGCCGATGGTATATTGCGTCATCGCCCCGAACACATAGACGCAGGCCGCGATCACGCCGAGCAGCGCCGGGCTCCTAGTCAGGTCCGCCAGCCGCTCCGCGAACAGCTTTGGCAGCGCGACGGTGACGGCATTGAAGGTGGTGGATATCGCGATCACCACGATCAGCAGCGCCAGGATCACCCGCCACATGTCCTGTTTTGCGACGCGGGCCTGTGCCGCGGCTTGCTTCGATCCGGTACGGTCCTCGTGCACCACCGTCATGGCAAACGCGATCCCGATCAGGATGGTGACGATGCCCGGCATGACGAAGGCCCAGCGCCAGCCGAGATACTGGCCGACCACGCCGGTGACCAGCGCCGACGAGGCGACGCCGAGATTGCCCCAGACGCCGTTAAGACCCATCTCGCGGCCGAGCCGCTCGGCATAGGACACGATCATCGCGGTGCCGACGGGGTGGTAGATCGAGGCGAAGATTCCGATCGAGAGCAGCGCCGCGCCAAGCTGCAGCGGCGTCTGCACCAGGCCGACCGCGATCATCGACAACCCGATGCCGACAAAGAAGATCACCATCATGTGGCGGCGGCTCCAGCGATCGCCGAGCCAGCCGGTCAGGAGCGAGCCGGCGCCGAAGGCGATGAAGCCGGGGGTCGCGTAGGGAAGCAGTTCGGAATAGGCCATGCCGAGCGCCGGACCCATTACGATCACGGCGGCGGCGAAAATCAGCATCGAATAATGGTCGATGAAATGCGCGGCGTTGACGAAGCCGATCACCCGGGCGGGGCTGTTCATGGTCTAATCCTGTCCAAATCCGCGAGGGGTCGAATCCCCCGATGTCCGGGTATAGGTTATAAGGTTGTTGCCTTACGGGATGTGGCCAATGAGTATCGCCGAAACGCCAATCGCAGCACTCGAGGGCATCCAGCCCCGGGTCGCCGACGGCGTGCACCTGGTGGCGCGGCGCTACCGGAAGGGCGTCCGGCTCGGCACCCACATGCACCGCGAGGCGCAACTGGTCTATGCCGCGCGCGGCACCATGCAGGTCACCACGCCAAAGGGCCGCTGGTTGGTGCCACCCGACCGCGCGGTCTGGGTGCCGGCGTTTCTCGAACATTCGATCGACGTGCTGGCGGATATCGAAATGCGCACGCTGTATTTCGATCAGGCATGGCTGGCGCAGCAGGACCGCAGCGAGGGCCTCGATGCGGAATATGTAGTGCGGGTGTCGCGGCTATTGCACGAGACGATCCTGGCGCTGTTCGACGGCCGCAACGATTCCGAGCGCGCGCAAGTCCTGATCAAATTGGCGCTGCTCGAACTGCACGCCGCGGAAGATTCCGCGACCTTCATCCCGCTGCCGCACGAGCCGCGCTGCCGCCGCGCCGCCGACATCGTGCTCGGCGACCCCACCGGCGCACACGAGATCGAGGCCCTGGCGCAGACCGTTGGGACATCGGCCCGGACGCTGTCGCGGCTGTTCGCATCGGAAACCCAATTGAGCTTCAAGACCTGGTGCCAGCGCGCCCGCATCGCGGCGGCGATCGAACGGTTGTCGACGGAAGCCAATGTTTCGGTCAAACAACTGGCTTCCGACCTCGGCTATGCCAGCGTGCCGGCATTTTCGCACGCGTTCCGGCAGGTCACCGGCAAGACCCCGACCGAGTTTTCCGAGAAGGCATGAGAGCGGAACAATCATGCGCAAACGCGCCCATCTGCGACGAATTATTCCTTCGCAAACAGGCCATACTTCCGTAACGTCGGTCCGCTTGATTGTGGTCGGCGGCGCCCCAAATCCCGTGTAGTATTCGACGCCGCCCTTTTCGGAATCAGAGCACCCCATGGCCAACGCCTTTTTCGCCGACCTGCTGTCCACGATTTCCGAACGGGGCCGCACGCTGCTGCGGCGCGTCGGATCGTCCGACGACAAGCTCGACGCCTCCGATCTGATCGAATTATGCGAAGCCTTGCTGTCGAGCCGGGGCGAGGCCTCGGGCACCGCGATGGCGCGCGAGGTGCTGGACCGCTATCACCACCTCGACCAGCCGGAACGACTCGCCTTCTTCGAGACACTGGCGCGGAATTACGGCCCGGACCGTGAAAAACTTTCGCAGGCGATCGAGACCTGGCGCGCGCAGCCAAGTGACGACGACGCCAGCGACCTGCATTTCGCCTCCGAGCCGCGGCGGCAGGAGTTGATCCGCCGGCTCAACCGCGCCCCTGGTGGCACTGGCGAACTGGTGGCGATGCGCGCCGATCTCCTGAAAGTGCTGAAGAGCAACAAGGATCTGGCCGCGCTCGATCGCGATATCGTGCATTTACTGTCGTCGTGGTTCAACAGGGGGTTTCTCGTGCTGCGCAGGATCGACTGGTCGAGCCCCGCCAACATCCTGGAAAAGATCATCCGCTACGAGGCGGTGCACGAAATCCGCGACTGGAACGATCTGCGCCGCCGCATCGATCCGGCGGACCGGCGCTGCTATGCCTTCTTCCATCCGACGCTGGTCGACGAGCCCCTGATTTTCGTCGAGGTGGCGCTGACCGAGGCTATCCCCGGCGCAATCGCGCCGCTGCTGGCCGAAGACCGCCCCTCCGTGGCGATCGATCGCGCCCGCACCGCCGTGTTCTACTCGATCTCCAACACCCAACGCGGCCTCGGCGGAATTTCATTCGGCAGCTTCCTAATCAAGCAGGTGGTCGAGGAATTGCAGCGCGAAATGCCGCGACTGGAGAATTTCGTCACGCTGTCGCCGGTTCCGGGCCTGATGCGATGGCTGAAGGAGGCCGACGACGTTCCGGTCTCCGACGAAGGCCGCGCCCTGCTCGCCCAGCTCGATACGCCTGACTGGTTCCAGAACGCCGAGCTTGCGGCGCAGTTGCGTGGCGTCGTCGAACCGCTCGCCGCGTACTATTTCCTGAAGGCGCGCTCGGCAAAGGGCCGGCTGATCGATTCGGTGGCGCGCTTCCACCTCGGCAACGGCGCGCGGCTGGAACGGATCCACTGGCTCGGCGACATCTCGTCGAAGGCGATGCGGGAGTCCGCCGGCATCATGGTCAACTATCTCTACCGCCTCGAGGATATCGAGAAGAACCACGAGGCTTACGTCAACCAGGACGAAATCGCCGCCTCCAGCGCGGTGAAGCGATTGCTGAAGAGCGAGAGCCGGCGCTTGCTGGACATGCGGCTGTTGTAACACCGACACTCGTCATGCCCGGACTTGTCCCGGGCATGACGGAAATAGCGCCAGGTTGCGTTCCCCGGATGCTGCGCAGCATGTCGCTCTTGCGGCATGATGCGCTGCAATCCGGGTCTACGCGTGTGGAGCGATCCCGGATCTTCGAAGCGGCATTTCATGCCGCATCGCGTCCGGGACACGGCGCGCCTGGAACGTCGTCCTTGCCGACGGCTTGAAGGTGCGCGACTGGCCCGGCGAAATGTTGTTGTTGCCATCGGCCGTTCTCGTCGATCTTGACATAGACGGCGGTATCGAAGCGGACGAAGGCCGGTCCGACGAGGTGAAGGAATCGCCGAAATGGATCACGCCGAGGCCGGCGCCCCACGTCGAGTTGATCGTGCCGATTTTGCGAGCCGCCTTTCCGGAATCGATTATGCACGCCGGAATAAATTCAAAGCCGTGGAGTTCAACCTGCCGTAGCTCGTTCCACTCCGATCGGGTGCGAGGCATCGATGAGCCGGCGGCAGAAAATCGGCGAGAAAGGCTTTGTCGTGGAAAGCGGCGGACGCGCGCTGCTTGCGTTTCGAGCCGGCGGCATCGAGCAGGCGAAACAGCTTTGCGCCGAGGACTGGTTTATCGAGGAACTCGCATCCTATCGATCCAGCGGCCGGCCGATCTGGGACGGTTGCGCCGAACTCAAGGTCCGACGCGCGGACGCGCGTCAGGCCGCCGAAATCCAGATTGCGCTGACCGGCGAACTCGCGCGCAAGGAATATGAAGGCTATGTCTTCGTGTTCTTCGTGCCGGTCGACGCCGGACTGAATTAAAGATTAGGAAGCCAGCGCCTTCATCTCCTTGTAGAGGTCGGACTTTCCTTCAAAGCCGATGCCGGGAATATCCGGCATCGTGATGTGGCCGTTCTCGACGCGGACGCCATCGGGAAAACCGCCATAGGGCTGGAACAGGTCGGGATAGCTCTCATTGCCGCCGAGGCCGAGGCCGGCCGCGATATTGAGCGACATCTGGTGGCCGCCATGCGGAATGCAGCGGCTCGCCGACCAGCCGAGCGTTTTCAGCACGCCGAGCGTGCGCTGATATTCGCACAGGCCATAGGACAGCGCGCAGTCGAACTGCAGCCAGTCGCGATCGGGCCGCATCCCGCCATAGCGCAGCAGGTTGCGCGCATCCTGGTGGCTGAAAAGATTCTCGCCGGTGGCCATCGGGCCGGGATAGAACTCGGCGAGCGCCGCCTGCAGCTGGAAGTCGAGGGGATCGCCGGCTTCCTCGTACCAGAACAGCGGATAGTCACGCAGCATCTTGGCGTAGGCGACCGCAGTCTCCAGGTCGAAGCGGCCGTTGGCGTCGACCGCAAGCTGCGCCTGGCTGCCGATCTCCTTGAGCACCGCCTCGACGCGGGTGCGGTCTTCCTCAATCGGCGCGCCGCCGATCTTCATCTTGACGACATTGTAGCCGCGATCGAGATAGCCGCGCATTTCGCCCCGCAGCGCCGACAAATCCTTGCCGGGATAGTAATAGCCGCCGGCGGCATAGACGAACACGCGCGGGTCGGCGCTGCGGCCATGACGCTCGGCCAGCAACCGGAACAGCGGTTTTCCGGCGATCTTCGCCACCGCGTCCCACACCGCCATATCGATGGTGCCGACCGCGACCGAGCGCTCGCCATGTCCGCCCGGCTTCTCGTTCGACATCATCGCCGACCAGACCTTGTCGGGGTCGAGATTATCGCCGCTGGCGTCAAGCAGCGATTTCGGATCGGCTTCGGTGATGCGCGCGGCAAAGCGTTCGCGGATCAGGCCGCCCTGCCCGTAGCGGCCGTTCGAATTAAAACCGTAGCCGACCACCGTCTTGCCGTCGCGCTTCACGTCGGTGACGACGGCGACGAGGCTGGTCGTCATCTTCGTGAAATCGATATAGGCGTTGCGGATGGGCGAGGAGATCGGCTTTGTGATCTCGCGGACGTCGACGATGCGGACGGACATGGGCGATTCTTTCTCTCTGTTCGTCATGGCCGGGCCTGACCCGGCCGCCCACGTCTTTCTTGCTGCAGCGCTGTAAAGACGTGGATGCCCGGGACGAGCCGGGCATGACGGCGTCTTATGACGCGACGAACCTACGACGCCGGCTTGTCCCTAAAATACGGCTCGACCGGACCGTGAACTTTAATGGTCAGCGGATTGCCGTAGCGGTCCTTGGCGTTGCCGGCGGTGACGCGGACCCAGCCCTCGCTGACGCAATATTCCTCGACATTGGTTTTCTCGATCCCCTTGAAGCGGATGCCTACGTCGCGCGACAGCACCGCTTCATTGTAATAAGGGCTCTTCGGATCGGTCGAGAGACGGTCGGGCAGTTGATCGGTCATCGCTTCGTTCTTCTCGTTCACAATAGTGCCTCGATTTCTTTTGCTAGCCCCTCAGGCTTCGTGGTCGGTGCATGCCGCGCTACGACATTGCCGGCCCGATCGACCAGGAATTTGGTGAAATTCCATTTGATCGAGGAGCCGAGCAGCCCGGATTTTGCGTTTTTCAGATATTGATAGAGCGGATGGGCGTCAGAGCCATTGACGTCGATCTTGGCGAACATCGGGAACGTGACGGCGTAATTGCTCGAGCAGAATTGCTCGATCTGCCTGGCATCGCCGGGCTCCTGGCCGCCGAACTGGTTGCACGGAAATCCCAGCACCGAAAAGCCGCGCGGTTCGAGCGCCTGATGCAGCGCCTCGAGGCCCTTGTATTGCGGCGTGAAGCCGCAGGCGCTCGCGGTGTTGACGATCAGCAGCACCTTGCCCTCGAACCGCTTCAGCGGCACCTCGTCGCCGGCGAGCGAATTCGCGGTGAAATCAAAAACCCCAGCCATCCCTGTTCTTTCCGTTCTCGCCTCAGCGAACGGGATCGACCGGCGCCGACGGCGTGCCGCCGGCTTCGATCGCCTCGCCGGCCAGCAGGCACAGATCCTCACGGAACCGGCCGGCAACGATTTGCACGCCGACGGGCACACGCCCGACCAATCCCGTGGACACGGTTAGCCCGGGCAGGCTGAGGAAGGGAATAGCGATTTGCGTCAATTGCGCGCGCCAGACCCGCGCAAAGGAGGCCTCGTCCCGCATGTCGAGCTGGTCCGGGAAGGGCAATTCGCCGGACACCGGCATCAGCACCACGGCGTATTTTTCCAGGAACGTGAGCCATTCGCGCGTCAGCGTCGCCCGCCGCACCAGCGATTTCGAGAAGTCGGCGACCTCGAACGGAACCACTTTCGGCTTGTTGCCGCGCAGGCAGGCCAATGCGCCGGGATCGCCTTCGCGTTCGGCGGCCGCGAGTTGCGCTTCGTAATTGTCGCCGATCCACAGCTTGGTCTGCCAATCCGCGGCCTCGCGCAGCGGCGGCGACGAGACTTCCTCGACGGTCCATCCGGCACGCTCCAGCCGCTTGGCGGCATCCTTCAGCGCGGCCTTCACTTCAGCCACGGTCTCAAGCCCATCGGGCTCGAGGCACAGCGCTGCCCGCTTCGGCATGGCGGCGCCTTCGAGTGGCGCCGGCACCCACCAGGTGTCGCGCACGTCCCTGCCCGACATGCCCGCAAGCGCGAGCCTGAGATCGCCGATGCTGCGCGCCAATGGGCCCGACACCGCGCTGCTTTGCGCGGCGATGGTGCGCTCGGGGAGCGAGGCGTTGAAAGCCGGGATGCGCCCGACCGTGGGACGCAGGCCATGCACGCCACAGGCATAGGCCGGATAGCGGATCGAGCCCGCGATATCGGTGCCATGCGCGATATGGCCGATGCCTGCCGCGACCGCCGACCCCGCGCCGCCGGACGATCCTCCCGGCGTGATCGAGGGATCGCGCGGATTCCTGGTGTGGCCGTGCAGCAGATTATTGGTGAACCAGCGATAGGAGAACGCCGGGCAATTGGTCCGTCCGAGAATGACGGCGCCGGCCTTGCGCAGATTGTCGATCACAGGCGTGTTGCTCTTCGCGATCAGGTTGGCTTGCGTCTTCAGCCCGTTGGTGTTGGCGTAGCCTTGCTGGTCGACATTGACCTTCATGGTGACGGTGACACCGGCGAGCGCCCCGACCGCGTCATTGCGCGCGATTGCAGCGTCGACCAGATCGGCCTGCGCCAGTACATCCTCCGGGCGATGATCGACCACGGCATTGATGGCCGGGTTGACCGCGTCGAGCCGGGCCAGCGCCGACTTCGCGACTTCCCGCGCCGATACCTTTTTTGCCTTTACCGCGGCAGCGACATCGGTGGCCGACAGGCGCCAGAGATCTTCCATGGAGGGCTCCGTTTTGATCGCCCGTGTTGTAGCGCCCGCGCGACGGCAGCGCTACCCGCGATTCCCGACCGAAACAGCCACTGGTTGGGGGCTCAGTGCACCCGGGCGATGTAATAAGCGAGATCGGCGATCTGCTCTGGCGTGACCGGCTGCAGGACCTCGGCCATGGTGCCGTCGTAGCCATGGCGGCTGTTGTCCTTGTATTCCCGCATCGTCTTGGCGAGATAATCCTCGCGCTGGTTGGCAAGACGCGGGACGTTGTCGCCGCCCGAAAAATCCGGCTTGTGGCAGGAATTGCAATGGTTCGCCGTCGCCAGCGCCTCCGCCCGCGCCATCCGCGCGGGATCGCCGACGTCGCTTGGCGGCGCGGGCTTCGGCAAGGTAGCGATGTAATCGGAGAAGGTACGAAGGTCGTCGTCGGTGAACGATTTGGTCATGTCGTTCATCGGCTCGAACACCCGCAGTTTTTCCCGGAACATGAAGAGCTGGATCAGCGCATAGGGCGCCTGCTGGCCGCCGAGCGAGGGAATGTTTTCGGTCGTGGACTGGCCGTGCTCGCCGTGACAGGCAAAACAAGTGGCGGCCCGCTCGGCGACTGTCTCCGCGCTAAGCGGGGATGCGAGGGCGAGGAGCGCGAGAAAGGCAAATGTCTTACGCATGGGCCACCGCCGCCGTTGCAGGGACTTTTTAAAATGGAAAAACCGGGGGCAGCGCGCCGCCCCGGCTTTGCCGGTTCAAGCGCTTACTTCGCGGCCACCTTGGCCTTGCCGTAGGAGACGCGATAGACCGCGCCGTTCCAGTCGTCGGAAACCAGGATCGAGCCGTCCTTCAGTTGCATGACGTCGACCGGCCGGCCGACATATTTGTTGTCCTGCAGGAAGCCGGTGACCAAGGGCTCCATCGACTTCACGGTGCCGTCCTTGTTCAGCTTGACGACGACGACGTCGCCGCCGGCCTTGTTGGTCCGGTTCCAGGAGCCGTGGCGCGCGACGATGATCGCGTTCCTGTAGCTCTTCGGGAACATGTCGCCGGTGTAGAAGCGCATGCCGAGCGAAGCGGTATGTGGTCCCATCAGGCCGGCCGGCGCGACATAGTCGGAACAGGAGTGACCCCAGCCGAATTCGGGATCGGGGATGTTGCCCTGGTAGCAATAGGGTGCCCCAAAGTCCTGGCCGGCCTTGGTGACGTGGTTGAGTTCGTCCTGCGGCACATCTTCCGACAGCCAGTCGCGGCCGTTGTCGGTGAAGTACATCTGCTTGTTCTCGGGATTCCAGTCGAAGCCGACGCTGTTGCGGACGCCCAACGCGTAGACCTCGGCGCCGGTGCCGTCGAGATTCATGCGGCGGATCTGGCCGTGGGCGTCGTCGTGCAGCACGTTGTTGCCGGGCTGCCCGACCGGAACATAGAGCTTGTTGTCGGGACCCACCGCGATGAACTTCCAGCCATGGGCTTCGTCCTTCGGCAGGTTGTCGTAAATCGTGGTCGGCTTCGGCGGATTGTCGAGCACGGCATCGACGTTGTCGATCTTGTCGATCTTCGACAGTTCGGCGATGTAGAGCGTCCCATTGTGAAAGGCGACGCCATTCGGCCGGTACAGGCCGGAGGCCAGCACCTTGACCTCGCGTTTGCCGTCCTTGTTGGTGATGGCATAGACCTTGTCGACCAGTCGGCTGCCGACAAACACCGTGCCCTTGTCGCTCAGCGCCAGCGAACGCGCGTTCGCCATGCCGGCGGCATAGACCTCGATGTTGAAGCCGGCCGGTACCTTGAGTTTTGCCAGCGGCAGCTTGTCGGGCGCGGCGGCGAGCGGCGGCGCCGCGACCGGCGCCAGCTTGGCGGCGGCTTCGCCATCCGGCCGCCCGATCAGCGGCGAGCCCGGCGGAAGCGCCGGGGCGGCCGCGGGCGCCGCGCCTGCCGCCGGAGCGGCAGCCTGCTGCGCGGACGCGGCAAAGGTGAATGCACCGAAGAAGGCGCCCGCCAGCAACAGGCTGCGCGACGCGGATAGGCTGATCGTCATGGTCGTCTCCCCTGTGTGGAAGCCTTGTCCTCGCACGGGTCCTGGCGCGAACGAGCACGCCCTCGCACGGATGGCTTTCCTGACCGGCACTCTCCGATATTTCTCTGCTCAAACGCAATCGGAAACATCCGGGCGACATTCAAGGATGTCCGATGGCGAAGGCGAGGCCTGGCGCAATAGGCCGGCATTGGCGGTGTACGCGCCCCCGGATTAGGACGACCAGCCCCGAACCGGTTAGCTTTAGCTAATGCCGGGTCGCCGAATCGTCCGGAATGTCGAGGATCGCTTCGGTGAACGGAAACTCCAGCACGATCTCGCCGTCGTCGTCGGTCACCTCGATGGTCGCGTTCAACAGCGCGCGTTCCGCCCCCTCGGTCTTCAGCAATTCCCGGATCATGGCGCGCGCGACTTCCCAGGCGCGATCCGGATTGCGCAAATCTTCGCCTTCGGGATCGGCCACCAATTCGTCGCCGATCCGGGTGTTGAAGTAATAGCGTGGCATGGGTTGAGGCCCACTTTCTGTTGGAGGCTCCCCGGTTGGGAACCTGCATCGCTCACAAGTTATTTATTCGGGTTTTGGAGCTTCCCCCAAGCCCGCCCTCCCAGGCGGGCAACGTAGACAGCCTTGAACCTGTTGATCCCATGCTGGTTTGACAGCAGCCCGCACGAACAAGTGAATTTTATTTTGCAGTGCAGCATAAGAGCCTGGCGCGATAAGGGAAAAGATTTCACTGGCGAACTTTTGCAAGGGCATTACCTTATCTCACGAGGGCGGCATTGCCCTGCGCGAGAAGGAGAGCCGAAATGGCCTGGAAAACCCCGAAGATCGTCGAAGTGCCGGTTGGCATGGAAATCAACATGTATGCGTGCGCCGCCCGCAAGTAAGCGGCAGCGAATACTTCACGTTTAACGCAGGTGGACCTCCGGCCGGAATGCGCTCCCGAAAGGGGGGCGCGTGCGAGCCGGTGTCCACCTTCGTAGTGTTGGGATGTGGGTTTTCTCGAGTTCACAAATCTCTCCCCTCCGAATTCCAGTTTTTCAAAAGAGTGTTCCAGGAGACCGGTCATGCTTCGCGTCGTCGTCCTGGGCGCCGCGGCAGGCGGTGGTGTTCCGCAGTGGAATTGCGGCTGTCCGGTTTGCCGGATGGCGCGAACGATAGAGCCGGAACTTCAAAGCACGCAGGCTTCGATCGCGGTTAGCGCCGATGGCGATCACTGGTTCCTGGTCAACGCGTCGCCCGATTTGCGCCAACAACTCATCGCCACGCCCCAGCTGCATCCGGCCGCCGGACAGCTTCGGCATAGCCCGATCGCCGGCGTGATCCTGACCAACGGCGAAATCGACGCCGTCGCGGGCCTGTTGTCGATGCGCGAAGGCTGGCCCTTCACCATCTATGCGCATCAGCGCGTGCTTTCGATCCTTGCGACCAACAGCATTTTTAACGTGCTGAACGAGAAAACCGTGAAGCGACAGCCAATCGAAATGGACAGAGCGTTCGAGCCTGCCCTGCCCGACGGCTCGCCCTCTGGCATCGAGATCGTGGCCTTTGGGGTGCCGGGCAAGGGCGCATGGTATCTGGAAGGCAAGGCGCATCCCGCCGGTACCGACGGGGTCGGCGACACGCTGGGACTTCGGATCGGCGACAAGGCGAGCGGCAAGCATTTTTACTTCCTCGCTGCCTGTGCCAACGTCACTGACGATCTGAAAGCGCGGCTCAAAGGCGCTTCGGCGATCTTCTTCGACGGCACGGTGTGGCGCGACGACGAATTGATCGTAGCCGGCCTCGGCAACAAGACCGGCCAGGGCATGGGCCATATCGCGATGTCAGGCAATAAAGGCGCGATCGAAAGCCTCGATGGCCTCGATATCGACAGGAAGATGTTTTTGCATCTCAATAACTCCAACCCGGTATGGCTGCGCGATTCCGCCGAGCGCAAGGTCGTCGAACATGCCGGCTGGCAGATTCCGGCGGACGGAACGGGGTTTACGCTGTGAACGTCCAGAGCAAGACCGACAAGACCGCCGACGGCATCACCGCCTACTCCATCGGCAAGGCGTTTCCGCTCAACAGCGCCGAGGAGCTGGAGGCCGCGCTGCGGCATATCGGCGCCACGCGCTATCACAGCCTGCATCCGTTCCATGCGCTGCTGCACGGCGGCAAGCTGAACAAGGGCCAAGTGCAGGCCTGGGCGCTAAATCGTTACTTCTACCAGAGTACCATCCCGCTCAAGGACGCGGTGGTGATCTCGCGCTTCCGCGACCGCGCCACAAGGCTGGAATGGCGGCACCGCATCGAGGATCACGACGGCGATGTCGGCGCCGAAGGCGGCATCGAGCGCTGGCTGAAGCTCACCGAAGGGCTCGGGCTCGACAGCGCCTATGTCGAATCCACCGAAGGCATCCTGCCCGCGACCCGCTTCGCGGTGGAGGCCTATGTGCATTTCTGCCGCGACAAGACGCCGTTGGAGGCGATCGCCTCTTCGCTGACGGAACTGTTCGCGCCGAATCTGCACGAAGAACGCATCTCCGGCATGCTGGCGCACTACAATTTCGTCAATCCGGACATCATGAGCTATTTCAGCCGCCGCCTGCAGCAGGCGCCGCGCGACGCCGGGTTTGCGCTGGACTACGTCAGGAAACACGCCAGGACGCCGGCCGAGCGCGAAATGGTCTGCAATGCGCTGATCTTCAAGACCAATGTGTTATGGGTTCAGCTCGATGCGCTGTATCATGCCTATGTCGAGGGCCACATTCCGCCGGGAGCGTTTGTTCCCAAGGACTGAGTGAACGAGGCCAGCCAAGAGACGAACAAAATGTCAGCCGCGCGCAGCCGCAACATCAATGTCAGCGAAACCAGCCGCCCGGTGCTGCCGCGGCATGCCAAGCTGAAATTCGATGAGACGCGCAAGGTCTGGGTGATCCTGGCGCCGGAGCGCGTGCTGGCGCCGGACGAGATCGCGGTCGAAGTGCTGCAACTCTGCGACGGCGTCCGCCATGTCGCCGACATGGTCGACCTGCTCGCTGCAAAATACGCCGCCCCGCGCGAGGCGATCGCGACCGACGTCGTCGCCATGCTGCAAGACCTCGCCGACAAGGGATTCCTCACCGAAGCCCGCGAGAAGACATCATGAGCACGGCGATCACAGACACCAAGCCACAGGCGACCGACCCGAAAGACGGGCTGTCGGCGCTGGAAGGCCGCGGCTCGATCGCCGAGACTTTTGGTATTCCGCTGGCGGTATTGGCTGAAATTACGCACCGCTGCCCGCTGCAATGCCCCTATTGCTCCAACCCGGTCGAGCTCGACCGCGGCGGGACCGAACTGACCACCGAAGAATGGAAGAAGGTGCTGACGGAGCTCGCCGAAATCGGCGTGCTGCAAATCCATTTCTCCGGCGGCGAGCCGACTGCGCGCAAGGACATCGTTGAACTGGTCCAGCACGCGACCGATGTCGGACTTTATTCCAACCTGATCACTTCAGCGGTGCTGCTGACCCGGGAGAAGCTTGCGGCACTCGCCGACGCGGGGCTATGCCACGTGCAGATCAGTTTCCAGGGCAACGAACCCGTGGTGGCCAACCGCGTCGCCGGCTTCAGGCATGCGCATCAGAAGAAGCTCGAAGTGGCAAAATGGACCCGCGAGCTCGATTTGCCGCTGACGGTGAATGCGGTGATGCATCGCCAAAACCTGTTTCAGTTGCCCGACATCATCCAGATGGCGGTCGATCTCGACGCCGACCGCCTCGAGGTCGCCAACGTGCAGTATTACGGCTGGGCCCTGAAAAACCGCGCCGCATTGATGCCGACCATCGAGCAAATCGAGGAGTGCAGCCGTATTGTCGAGGAAGCCGAAGCGCGGCTGAAAGGCACGCTGGCGATCGACTTCGTGGTGCCGGATTATTATGCGCTGCGGCCGAAGAAGTGCATGGGCGGCTGGGGCCGGCAGTTCTTCAATATCTCGCCCGCCGGCAAGATCCTGCCCTGCCATGCCGCCGAGAGCATCACCGGGCTGGAGTTCGAATCCGTGCGCTCGAACCATTCGATCGCCTGGATCTGGCAGAACTCGGAAGCGTTCAATCGCTATCGCGGCACCGGCTGGATGCCGGAGCCGTGCCGGAGTTGCGAGTTCAAGGAAGTCGATTTCGGCGGCTGCCGCTGCCAGGCCTTTGCGCTGACTGGCGATGCCGGCAACACCGATCCGGCCTGCACGCTGTCGCCGCTGCACGAAAAAATCTTCAAGATCGCGGAATCCGAGGCCGCCGCCGACAACAACCGCTTCATCTATCGCAATTTCGCGGGCGGTACGCTGGAGACGGACGGCGACCATGGCGCCTGACGCCGACGCGGGCAAGGCATCGCAGCATCGCGCCGATCCCTTTGCGCCGCTGACCTCGGAGCAGCTTGCGGTCGGCGGCGGCCACGAGATTTATGTCGAGAGCATCGGCCGCGTCGGCGGCATTGCCGCGGTCTATCTGCATGGCGGTCCCGGCAGCGGCTGCCAACCCGACCACCGCCGCCTGTTCGATCCCGAGCGCTTCCATGCCGTTTTGTTCGATCAGCGCGGCGCCGGCCGCAGCAGGCCCAAGGGCGGCCGCGCGCACAACACGCTGCCGCATCTGATCGCGGACATGGAAATCGTCCGCGAAAAATTCGATTTTGAACGCTGGATGGTGGTCGGCGGCTCCTGGGGCGCGACCTTGGCGCTGGCCTATGCAGAGGCTCATCCCGAGCGCGTCAGCGGCATCGTACTGCGCGCGACATTTTTGGGCACGCGCACCGAGCTCGACAGTGCATTTCTACAAGCTTTGCCTTTGCTCTATCCCGGTCTCAGCGAGGATTTCATCGGCCTGTTGCCCGCGGAAGAACGCGGCGCGCCGATCGAGGCCTATTGGCGGCGGATTCTCGATCCCGATGCCGCCATCCACGGTCTGGCGGCACGCGCCTGGGGCGAGACCGAGCGCATTCTGTCCGAACATGCGCCGAACCGCGTCCGGCTCGATATCGCCGCGCTGCGCGCGAGCCGTGCCCTGCCCTCGACACCGTTCATGGAAGCGCACTACTTCCAGAACGACTGTTTCATGAGACCGGACCAGTTGATGAACGAAGCAGATCGGCTCGCGGGCATTCCCGGCATCATCGTGCAAGGCCGCTACGACCTGCTCTGTCCGCCCGCGACCTCGCATGCGCTGGCGGCAAGATGGCCGGGTTCAGAAGTGCGCGTGATCGGCGGCGCCGGCCATTCGCTATACGACCCCGGCATCAGGGATGCCGTGATGAAGGCGATCGCGGACCTCGCTTCCAGAATCAAACCATAGAGAGGCAAAAATGCCCCTGGCCGGAAAAGGCATGCTGCTGACGTCGATGGACATCGACGCCGCGGATGAAGCCGACTTCAATCGCTGGTACGATCAGGAACATCTCGAAGAGCGCGTCGCGATCGAAGGCTTTCTGGAAGCCAGGCGATACGTCGCGCACAAGGCCAGCCCGAAATATCTCTGCCTTTATTCCACCGCCGATTTCGAGGTGCTCGATCGTCCGGCCTATCGCACCAAGCTCGCCGACCCGACCGACTGGTCGGTGAAAACCATGGCGCGCTTCAAAAACATGATCCGCGCGGTCGCCCGCATCACGATCAGCCGCGGCACCGGCCGAGGCGCAATGCTGGGCGTGGTTCGGCTGCGTCCGCAAGCCGCCGAACGGAGCGCATTGCGCGCCGCGCTAAAACATCAACTCGACCCCGGCGATCGCACTGGAATCATCTCGATGCATCTTTTGGAAAGCGATGCCGCCCTGTCCAAACCGATCGCCGGAAATCCCGGCGCTTCGGAGCCGGGCGCGGGCGACTGGTATGTGCTGATCGAGGGCACCGATATCGCAGCCATCGAAGCCGCCATCGCCGCATGCACGGCCGCGCTCAAATCACCCGTTGTTGCAACCGGCGTCTACCGCTTGATGTGGGACCTCGCGAAGAGCGACATTTCCGCAGCTTGAAGCTGCAGAAATCATTACAAAGGATGCTGCACTGCCGCAAAACGCATGATCCTTGCCGGATTCACGCATGAAATCCGGTGATCGCGCAAATTTGCCTTTGTGCCAACTCTGGATTGGCTCTAATAAGATAAGCCTATGATCCAATTCAGAAACCGCAAGGACGCCGTTTGAGCGTCCGCACCAAAAAGTAAGGCTGCGCTGATCCTTGAATCGGTGCGGACATGGTAGGAATGAAACCGACCGATATCTCGGCGCCCGACTACTTTCACAAAGTTGTCGACTGCCAGTGGGCCTGCCCTGCCCACACACCCGTCCCAGAATATATCCGGTTGATCGCGGAAGGGCGTTACAGCGACGCCTACATGATCAATTGGAGATCCAACGTGTTTCCGGGAATCCTCGGACGCACCTGCGATCGTCCCTGCGAGCCGGCATGCCGCCGCGGCCGCGTCGAGGAAACGCCGGTCGCGATCTGCCGGTTGAAGCGCGTCGCCGCCGACTTCAAGGACGACGTCAAGGACCGGATGCCGAAGGTCGCGGCCAAGAACGGCAAGCGCATTGCCATCGTCGGCGGCGGTCCCGCCTCGCTTACGGTTGCGCGTGACCTCGCGCCGATCGGCTACCACTGCACCGTGTTCGATGCCGACCCCAAGGCCGGCGGCATGATGCGGTCGCAAATTCCAAAATTCCGGCTGCCTGATTCGGTGATCGACGAGGAAACCGATTACATCCTCGACCTCGGCATCGAGTTCAAGGGCGGCCATCGCATCGACAGCCTGAAGAAGCTTTTGAGCGAGAATTACGACGCGATCTTCGTCGGCTCCGGCGCGCCGCGCGGCCGCGAGCTCGATATTCCCGGCCGCAAGGAAGCCGCGAAAAATATCCACATCGGCATCGACTGGCTTTCCAGCGTGTCGTTCGGCCACACCGACAAGGTCGGCAAGCGCGTGATCGTGCTCGGCGGCGGCAACACCGCGATGGATTGCTGCCGCACCGCGCGCCGGCTCGGCGGCGAGGACGTCAAGGTCATCGTGCGTTCCGGGTTCGAGGAAATGAAGGCCTCGCCCTGGGAAAAGGAAGACGCCATCCACGAGGACATTCCGATCCTCAACTTCATGGTGCCGGTCGCCTTCGTTCACGACAACGGCAAGCTCACCGGCGTCACCTTCCAGAAGGTGAAGGCGGAGTATGACGCCAAGGGCCGTCGCAATCTGGTGCCGTCGGGCGAAAAGGACCAGACCATCGAATGCGACGACGTGCTGGTCGCCGTCGGCCAGGAGAATGCGTTCCCCTGGATCGAGCGCGACTGCGGCGTCGACTTCGACAAGTGGAATATGCCGGTGGTCGATCCCAACACCATGGGCTCGACCAATCCAAAGGTGTTTTTCGGCGGCGACGCCGCGTTCGGTCCCAAGAACATCATCTGGGCGGTGGCGCACGGCCACGACGCGGCGCTGTCGATCCACAAGCTGCTGTCGGGCGAGGACGTCCACGAGCGTCCACTGCCCGAGGTGCAGGTCTCGTCGCAGAAGATGGGCATTCACGAATGGAGCTACGACAACGACGTCTCCGCCGACAAGCGCTACAAGGTGCCGCATCGCGACAAGGTGATCGCGCTAAAGGACATCCGCACCGAGGTCGAGCTCGGCTATGACGTCAAGCTCGCGCTCGGCGAAGCGCAGCGCTGCCTGAACTGCGACATCCAGACGGTGTTCTCGGCGCCGCTGTGCATCGAATGCGATGCCTGCGTCGACATATGCCCGATGGATTGCATCACCTTCACCGAGAACGAGGACGAGAAGGACCTGCGTCAGCACCTCAAGGCGCCCTCGCCGCATCCCGACCAGGCACTCTATGTCGCCGACGGTCTCAAGACCGGGCGCGTGATGGTGAAGGACGAAGACGTCTGCCTGCATTGCGGCCTGTGCGCCGAACGCTGCCCCACCGGTGCGTGGGACATGCAAAAATACCTCATCGATATGACTCACGCGGGATCATCATGTCCGTCCAAAGCCCGATCAGCAGCGTAAACGACTTCGTCGTCCGCTTCGCCAACGTCAACGGTTCAGGCTCCGCCAGCGCCAACGAACTGTTCGCCCGCTCGATCCTGCGCCACGGCGTGCCGGTGAGCCCGCGCAACGTGTTCCCCTCCAACATCCAGGGCCTGCCGACCTGGTACGAGGTGCGGGTGACCGAAGACAGCCATCTCGGCGCGCGCGGCGGCATCGACATGATGGTCGCGATGAACCCGCAGACCTGGGACAAGGACGTCGCTTCGATCGAGCCCGGCGGCTATCTGTTCTACGATTCGACCAAGCCGATGCCGACGTCGAAATTCCGCAACGACATCACCGTGATCGGCGTGCCGCTGACCGCGATCACCAACTCGACCTATACCGACCCGCGGCAGCGCCAGCTGTTCAAGAACATCATCTATCTCGGCGCGCTCTCGGCGCTGCTCGACATGGACCCGAAGCTGATCGAGCAACTGATCGGCGAACAGTACAAGGGCAAGGAAAAGCTCTTGTCGTCCAACGTCCACGCGCTGCATCTCGGCCGCGACTGGGCGCTGCAGAACCTGAAATGCCCGATCGGATTGCGGGTCAAGAAGTCCGACAAGGTCGGCGACCGCATTTTCCTCGAAGGCAACAGCGCCGCCGCGCTCGGCGCGGTCTATGGCGGCGCCACGGTGTGCGCCTGGTATCCGATCACGCCGTCGTCCTCGCTCGCCGACGCCTTCACCAGCCATTGCAAGAAGCTGCGGCACGATCCCGAAACCGGCAAGGCGCAATATGCCATCGTGCAGGGCGAGGATGAACTGGCCTCGATCGGCATCGTGATCGGCGCTTCCTGGAACGGCGCGCGCGCCTTCACCGCGACCTCGGGCCCCGGCATCTCGCTGATGACGGAATTCATCGGCCTCTCGTACTTCGCCGAAATTCCCGGCGTGATCATGAACGTGCAGCGCGCCGGCCCCTCGACCGGCATGCCGACGCGGACCCAGCAATGCGACGTGATCGCCTGCGCCTATGCCTCCCATGGCGACACCAAGCACGTGCTGCTGTTCCCGGAAGACCCGGCCGAGGCCTTCGAGTTCGCGGCGCAGGCGTTCGATCTCGCCGAGCGGCTGCAGACCATGATCTTCCTGATGCTCGATCTCGACATCGGCATGAACCACCGGCTGTGCCGCCCGCTGAAGTGGGACGATGCGCGGCAATACGACCGCGGCAAGGTGATGACCGCGGAGATGCTGGACGATGGCCGCGACTTCGGCCGCTATCTCGATGTCGACGGCGACGGCATTCCGTTCCGCACCTATCCCGGCACGCACCCGACCAAAGGCTCGTTCTTCACCCGCGGCACCTCGCGCGACCGTTACGCGCGCTATTCCGAGGAAGGCTCGGTGTATGCCGACAACATGCAGCGGCTGGTGCGCAAGCTCGAAACCGCGCAGGACATGGTGCCGCGGCCGTTGCAGGCCAACGCGGCCAAGCCGACCAAATACGGCGTGATCTATTTCGGCTCGACCTCGCCGGCGATGGACGAGGCGATCGGCATCCTGGAAAAGCGCGGTCACCAGCTCGATCGCCTGCGGATCCGCGCCTTCCCGTTCCACTCCAGCGTGGCCAGCTTCATCGCCGACCATGATTTCGTGTATGTGGTCGAGCAGAACCGCGACGCGCAGCTGCGCCAGTTGATCGTCAACGAAAACGGCATCGACCCCGTCAGGCTGGTTCCGATCCTGCATTATGACGGTTCACCGATCACCGCGCGCTTCATCGCGGGCGCGATCGGCGACCATCAGGACCAGCTCAAGGTGACCCCGCTCCGCAAGGTGAAGTCATGACCTATATTGCCAAGCCGAAATTCCAGCATCCGGGCCTGCCGAAGAACGAGCTCGGCTACACCCATCGGGATTACGAGGGCAAGATCTCGACGCTGTGCGCCGGCTGCGGCCACGACTCGATCACCGCCTCGATCATCGAGGCCTGCTACGAGCTGTCGATCGAGCCGCATCGGGTGGCAAAAATTTCCGGGATCGGCTGCTCCTCGAAGACACCGGATTATTTCCTCGGCAATTCGCACGGCTTCAATTCGGTGCATGGCCGCATGCCCTCCGTTTTGACCGGCGCCAACCTCGCCAACCGCGATTTGATCTATCTCGGCGTCTCCGGCGACGGCGATTCCGCCTCCATCGGCTTCGGCCAGTTCGCGCATTCGATCCGGCGCGGCGTCAACATGACCTATATCGTCGAGAACAACGGCGTTTACGGCCTGACCAAGGGCCAGTTCTCGGCCACCGCCGACCGCGGCTCGAAGTCCAAGAAGGGCGTCACCAACACCGACAACGCCATCGACCTGGTGGCGATCGCGCTGCAGCTCGGCGCCAGCTTCGTGGCGCGCAGTTTTTCCGGCGACAAGACCCAGCTGGTGCCGCTGATCTCGGCCGCGATCCAGCACAAAGGCTCGGCCTTCATCGACGTGATCAGCCCCTGCATCGCCTTCAACAACCACGCCGGCTCGACCAAGAGTTTTGACTATGTCCGCGAGCACAACGACGCGGTCAACCGGCTCGATGTGATCACCGGCCGCGATCCGATCACCGTGGACTATGCGCCGGGCACCGTGCAGGTGGTCGAACAGCACGACGGCTCCCGGGTGGCGCTGCGCAAGCTCGACGCCGATTACGATCCGCATGACCGGCTCGGCGCGATGACCTTCCTGCAGAAGCACGCCGCCAAGGGCCAGATCGTCACCGGGCTGCTGTACGTCGACCCGGATTCGGAAGACTTGCACAGCCATCTCAACACGGTCGAGACGCCGCTGAACCAACTCGGCGAGAAGGCCCTGTGCCCCGGCAACGCCGCGCTGGAAAAGATCAACGCCGGCCTGCGCTGATTGCCGATCCGCATGCCTCGGCCGGTGATCTAATCGGCCGGCATATTGTTGATGTTGATAGCGACAGATAAAGAGCGCCCGGCTTGAAATGGCTGAGCGCGTGGCTCGACGCCTGACGTTCGCCGGCGTCGGCATGTATTCCTCGATGACGGCAGGAATCTGCAAGACATTCAGGCAAATACGCTCATCGTGCACTTGTACGGTCTCGCCGGTTTACCGCCGTGATGACTAAAAAATGACGTCGAGCGCGCCGCCAAACAGCCAATTTCGGGGATCGATATGTTGTGTATGGCGTTATGCTATGGGGATACGCATATTTGCCCGGTCGTCACCCGATCGGCTTCCCGCCGTACCGCGCCCAATCGCCAAAAAACCGCCCACCCTGGACAGAAGCAGGCATCATGAATCCCGTCAAAGCACTTGAATCCCACGGCCAGGCGGTCTGGCTGGATTTCCTCGCCCGCGGCTTCGTCGCCAAGGGCGACCTGAAAAAGCTGATCGACAGCGACGGCGTCAAAGGGGTCACCTCGAACCCGTCGATCTTCGAAAAGGCGATCGGCAACTCCGACGAATATGATGCCCCGATCGGGAAGGCGCTGCAAAAGGGCGACCGGCCGGTGGCCGAACTGTTCGAGCATCTCGCGATCGAGGACATCCAGCACGCCGCCGACGTGCTACGCCCGGTTTACGACGAGCTTGGCGGCCATGACGGCTTTGTCAGCCTGGAAGTGTCGCCCTATCTCGCAATGGACACCAAGGGCACGGTGGTGGAAGCTGAGCGGCTCTGGAAAGAGGTCGACCGCAAAAATCTAATGGTGAAGGTGCCGGCGACAGCGCCGGGGCTGCCGGCGATCCAGCAACTGATTGGCGAAGGCATCAGCATCAACATCACGCTTTTGTTTTCGCAGAAGGTTTATGTTCAGGTCGCCGAGGCTTACCTTGCCGGCCTCGAAAAATACATCGCCAAGGGCGGCGATCCCTCCCATGTCGCGAGCGTGGCGAGCTTCTTCGTCAGCCGCATCGACAGCGCGGTCGACAAGCAGCTCGACGACAAGATCGCCAAAGTCAACGATCCGAGCGAAAAAGAGCGGCTCGCCGCGTTGAAAGGCAAGGTCGCGATCGCGAATGCAAAACTCGCCTATCAGGAATACAAGCGGCTGTTCTCAGGCAGCCGTTGGGACAAACTCGCCGCGAAAGGCGCAAAACCGCAACGGTTGTTGTGGGCCTCGACCGGCACCAAGAACAAGGATTACAGCGACGTGCTCTACGTCGAGGAGCTGATCGGCCCGAACACGGTCAACACCGTGCCGCCGGCAACACTGGATGCGTTCCGCGAACACGGCAAACTGCGCGACAGCCTGGAAGAAAACGTCGAGGACGCCCGGCACGTGCTGGCCGAACTGGAAAAGTCCGGCATCTCGCTCGATGCGATCACCGCCGAACTGGTCAAGGACGGCGTCAAGTTGTTTGCGGACGCCGCCGACAAGCTCTACGGCGCGGTCGCGCGCAAGCGCGCCAACGTGCTCGGCGGCGGCATCGACCGGCAGGCGCTTGCGCTTGGCAACGAACTTTCCAAGGCGGTGGAGAAAAGCACCGAAGACTGGCGCGCCTCGGCCAAAATCCGTCACCTCTGGCAGCACGACAAATCGGTCTGGACCGGCGATGACGAGAACAAATGGCTGGGCTGGCTGTCGAGCCCGGCCGCGGCCGATGTCGCCGACTACGAGGACTTTTCGCACCGGGTGAAGGGACAGCGCTTCAGCGACGCGGTCGTGCTCGGCATGGGCGGATCGAGTCTCGGTCCGGAAGTTTTGGCGCAAACATTTGATAAACAGCCGGGCTACCCGAAGCTGCATGTGCTGGATTCGACCGATCCGGCGCAGATCCGCACCTTGCAGGCGTCGATCAATCTGGCCGACACGCTGTTCATCGTCTCCAGCAAGTCCGGCAGCACCACCGAACCGAACGTGATGAAGGATTATTTCTTCGAGCGCGTCTCGGAAACGATCGGCGCCGACAAAGCCGGCCATCGCTTCATCGCGGTAACCGATCCTGGCTCGGCCTTGCAGAAGGTCGCCGCCAAACAGGGCTTTGCCCGCACCTTCTATGGCGATCCCTCCATCGGCGGCCGCTATTCGGTGCTGTCGCCGTTCGGACTGGTGCCGGCCGCCGCCGCAGGCATCGATCTGCGTACGCTGATCGGTAACACGCTCGCGATGGTGCGCTCCTGCGGGCCTGACGTGCCGCCGCATGAAAATCCGGGCGTGCAGCTTGGCCTCGCGATGGGCCTTGCCGGCCTCGAGGGCCGCGACAAGGTCACCATCCTGTCGTCGAAAAAAATCGCCGATTTCGGCGCCTGGGCCGAGCAGCTGATCGCGGAATCCACCGGCAAGGACGGCAAGGGTCTTATTCCGATCGACGGCGAAACGCTCGGCGATGTCGGCCAATACGGCCGCGACCGTTTCTTCATCGACATCCGCACCGAGGGCGAGAGCGACGCGTCGCATGATGCGAAGCTGGCGGCGCTGGAAAAGGCCGGCCATCCCGTGGTGCGCATCGTGATGAAATCGATCGACCATATCGGCCAGGAATTCTTCCGCTTCGAGATGGCGGTCGCGGTGGCCGGCTCCGTGCTCGGCATCAATCCGTTCAACCAGCCCGACGTCGAAGCCGCCAAGATCAAGACTCGCGAATTGACCGCGGCGTATGAAAAGACGGGATCACTGCCGAAGGAAGAGCCTGTCGTTTCAACCGAAACAGTCGATATCTACACCGACGACAAGAACGCATCGGACTTGCGCAAGGCCGGCGCCAATGGCGATCTCCGTTCCTGGCTGAAGGCGCATCTCTCCCGCTCCGGCGGCGACGACTATGTCGCGATGCTCGCCTATATCGAGCGCAACACTGCCCATATCGGCACGCTGCAGCACATGCGGCTCGCGGTGCGCGACCAGCGCCATGTCGCGACCTGCGCCGAATTCGGACCGCGTTTCCTGCACTCCACCGGCCAGGCCTACAAGGGCGGGCCGGACAGCGGCGTGTTCCTTCAGATCACCGCCGATGACGAGCGCGACCTCGCGGTCCCCGGCCAGAAGGCCAGTTTTTGCGTCATCAAAGCGGCGCAGGCCCGCGGCGATTTCGGCGTGCTGACCGAACGCGGCCGGCGGGCCTTGCGGGTGCACCTGAAAGGCGATCTCGCGTCGGGATTGAAGATGCTCGATGCCGCGATATCGGAGGCGCTGAATTGATGACCTGCAATGGACGACGCAAGCGTTCGACCACCTCTCCCGGAGGGAGAGGTCGGATTGCATTGTCGGATGCAATCCGGGTGAGGGGATTTGACCCATCGATAGTCTGTACCCCCTCACCCCAACCCTCTCCCCATGGGAGAGGGGGTAGCGCCTCGCTCGTGCGATACTTCACTCCCTCCAAACTCATTTCAGGAATTTGAAGATGCAACTCGGCATGATCGGACTTGGCCGGATGGGCGGCAATATCGTCCGCCGGCTGATGAAGCAGGGACACACCACCGTCGTCTACGACAAGGATCCCAAGGCGGTTGCCGCGATTGGAGCCGACGGCGCGGCCGGCACCGGCTCGCTGGAGGATTTCGTCAAGAAGCTCGAAAAACCGCGAACCGCCTGGGTGATGCTGCCGGCGGGCAGGGTCACCGAGACCACCATCGAGGCGCTCGCAAAACTGATGGACAAGGACGACGTCATCATCGACGGCGGCAACACGTTCTGGCAGGACGACGTGCGCCGCGGCAAGGCGCTGAAGACGCGCGGCATCCATTATCTCGATGTCGGCACCTCCGGCGGCGTCTGGGGCATCGAGCGCGGCTATTGCATGATGATCGGCGGCGACAAGGCGGTGGTCGACCGGCTCGACCCGATCTTCAAGACGCTGGCTCCGGGCATCGGCGACATCGACCGCACCAAGGGCCGCGACGGCCGCGATGCCCGCATCGAGCAGGGCTACATCCATGCCGGACCGGTAGGAGCCGGACACTTCGTCAAGATGGTTCATAACGGCATCGAGTACGGCCTGATGCAGGCCTACGCCGAGGGCTTCGATATCCTGAAGAACGCCGATATCGACGCGCTGCCGGAAGATCACCGTTTCACGCTCGACATCGCCGATATCGCGGAGGTCTGGCGGCGCGGCAGCGTGATCCCGTCATGGCTGCTCGACCTGACCTCGTCCGCTCTGGCGCGGAACGCGACGCTCGACAATTATTCCGGGTTTGTCGAGGATTCCGGCGAAGGCCGCTGGACCGTCAACGCCGCCATCGACGAGGCGGTGCCGGCCGAAGTGCTGACCGCCGCGCTCTACACACGCTTCCGCTCGCGCAAGGAACATACCTTCGCCGAGAAAATCCTCTCCGCGATGCGCGCCGGTTTCGGCGGCCACAAGGAGCCGAAATAGCCTTCCCCTCCCGCATCCCGCCATCAGCACCTTGAAGTCAAAGGCCGGCCATTCGTGACAGAACCCGCATCAAGTGAGAAGACGCCCGACAAGAAGAAGCCCGAGCCCTGCGCCTTCGTCATCTTCGGCGTGACCGGCGACCTCACGCACCGCCTCGTGATTCCGGCCCTCTATAATCTGGCGGCGACCAATCTGTTGCCGGACAATTTCTGCGTGGTCGGCGTCGCCCGCAATGCGATGTCGAATGACGATCTGCGCGACAGCCTGATGAAGGGCTTGCACCAGCATGCGACCCGGAAAGTGGACGACGCGATCGCCAAGCGCCTGCTCGATTGCGTCAGCTGCTTTGCCGCCGATCCCAAGGATACGGCTTCGTTCGACACCTTGCGCGAAAAACTCGAGAAGCTGGAAAAGGAACGCAAGACCGTCGGCAACCGATTGTTCTATCTGGCGACGCCGCCAAGCGCGTTTGCGCCGATCAGCAAACAACTCGGCCGAACCGGCATGCTCAAGGAGGCCAACGGGGCGTGGCGGCGGCTGGTGATCGAGAAGCCGTTCGGGACCGATCTGGCCTCGGCCAGGGCATTGAACGCCGAGTTGCTCAAGATCGCCGAAGAGCAGCAGCTCTACCGGATCGATCACTATCTCGGCAAGGAAACGGTCCAGAACATCCTGGTGCTGCGCTTCGCCAACGGCATGTTCGAGCCGATCTGGAATCGCAACCATATCGATCACATCCAGATCACGGTGGAGGAAACGCTCGGCGTCGGTCACCGCGGCAGCTTCTACGATGCCACTGGCGCGCTGCGCGACATGGTGCCAAACCATCTGTTCCAGTTGCTATCGCTGGTGACGATGGAGCCGCCGGCGCGGTTCGATGCCCATGCGGTGCGCTCGGAAAAAGCCGAAGTGCTGGCGGCGATCCAAACCCAGAGCGAGGTGGACGCGCTGAAGAATTCGGTGCGCGGCCAATATTCCGGCGGCAGGGTCGGCGACGCCGAGGTCGAGGACTATCGCAAGACCGAGGACGTCAAGCCCGACAGCAACACCGAGACCTATGCCGCGCTGAAACTGACCATCGATAATTGGCGGTGGGCCGGCGTTCCCTTTTATCTGCGCACCGGCAAGGCGCTCGATGCCAAGCGCACCGAGGTGGCGATCAAGTTCAAGCAGGCGCCGTTCGCGATGTTCAAGGATACCCAGGTCGACCGGCTGTCGCAGAACTATCTGGTCATCAGCATCGAGCCGACCGAGGGCATCACGCTGCAGTTCAACACCAAGGTGCCGGGGCCAACGATCGACATCGACGGCGTCGAGATGAAATTCCGCTACATGGATTACTTCAAGGCGGAGCCTTCGACCGGCTATGAAACGCTGATCTACGACTGCATGATCGGCGACAACATCCTGTTCCAGCGCGCCGACGGCGTCGAGGCCGGCTGGCAGGCGGTGCAACCCTTCCTCGACGCCTGGAAGAAAGCAGGCGCCAAGGATCTGCAACGCTACAAGGCCGGCAGCCGAGGCCCCTCGGAGGCCGATGAGCTGCTGGCGCGCGACGGCCGAAGCTGGCGAAAGATGAACTGAGATGGCGCCCGACGATCCCGATGAAGGACCAAAAGTGATCGTCGCAGCCGATCCCGCGGCGCTGGCGAAAATCGCCGCGGAGCGCCTGATCGCCAGGATCGCCGCCAACGGCCATCGCGTCGCGATCTGTCTTTCCGGCGGATCGAGCCCGAAGCAGATGTTCGAGCTGCTCGCCACCGACGCCTGGCGCAGCCGCATTCCATGGGACCGCGTGCACTGGTTCATCGGCGACGAACGGTTTGTTCCCGTTGCCGATCCCAACAACAACATGACGATGGCGCGAAAAGCGTTTCTCGACCGCTGCGCGCCGCCGGGCAACGTTCATCCGATTGAAGTTGGCAGCGCGAGCCCTGCGGAAGCGGCAAAGCGTTACGAGAGTGAGCTGAAATCGTTCTATGGCGCCGATCAACTCGATCCCGCGCGACCGCTTTTCGATGTCGTGATGCTGGGCGCGGGGCCCGATGGCCATACCGCGTCGATATTTCCGGGATATCCGGCCGAAAGCGAAACCGGACGCTGGGTCACGGATGTCCCCGAAGCCCACGTCGCGCCATTCGTGCCGCGGGTGACACTGACCTTTCCAGCGCTGGCCTCCTGCCACGAGATGATGTTCGAGGCCGGCGGCGCCGGAAAGCGTGCTATCCTGACCCGGATATTCGACGGCGAGGATCTGCCGGCGACCCGCGTCCGATCGCAAGGCGAGACTGTCTGGCTTCTGGACGAAGCTGCACTGCCGGAGAATTTCCGTGACTAAGACTCAAAGCGCTTTTCCCTGTGCGCTGATCGTGATGGGCGTCTCGGGCTCGGGCAAGAGCACCATCGCCGACCACCTGGCCGAGCGGATCGGCTGGACTTTTGAAGACGGCGACAAATTCCACCCCGCCAGCAACGTCGCCAAAATGCATGCCGGCCACCCCCTCACCGACGAAGACCGCTGGCCCTGGCTGCGCGCGATCGCCGCCGAGATCGATCGCGCTTGCGGCGCCGGCGAACATGTCGTGATCGCCTGTTCCGCGCTGAAGCGCGTTTACCGCGACATCCTCGTGCACGGACGCAAGGATGTCCGCATCGTCTTCCTCGACGGAAGCCAGGATTTGATCGCCAGCCGGCTGGCGAAACGGACAGGCCATTTCATGCCGCCCGACCTGTTACCGAGCCAATTCAAGACGCTCGAGCGGCCAACGCACGACGAAAATCCCGCGACCGTATCGATCGATGCGCCGGTCGAGAAAATCGTCGACGACATCGTCGCCAAGCTGGCGCTCCCTCCCACCAGCGAAAACGCATCGCGCCGGACCGCTTCATGACCCGCATCGCCCTTGTGGTTTCCGATGTCGACGGCACGCTGCTGACCAAGGACAAGACGCTGACCAACAAGGCCGCGCGCGCCGTGCGTCAACTGGAAGACAGCGGCGTCGGCTTTACCGTCGTTTCCAGCCGCCCGACCATCGGCATGAAATTTCTGGTCGAGCCGCTTCGGCTCGCCCTGCCGTTCGGTTCGTTCAACGGCAGCTCGATTACCGATCGGCAAGGCAACCCGATCGAACAGCACGTATTACCGGCTCATGCGACACAGCGAAGCCTGGAAATCCTGAAGCAGTTCGGCGTCGATGCCTGGCTGTTCACCAGTGACCAGTGGTTCGCTGATAATCCCAGCGGCGAGTACAATTCGTGGGAAGCGCGCACCATCAAGGCCGACCCGGTCATTGCAAGGGATTTTGCGCCGTACCTGTCGACCGCCTGCAAGATCGTCGGCTCCAGTTCCGATCCGGCGCTGTTAAAGCACTGCGAAGCCGCGATGCAGCAGGCCGTCGGCACACAGGCCACCGTCGCCTGCTCACAGACGTACTATCTCGACATCACGCCACCCGGTCATGACAAGGGCACCTTTGTCGAGGCGATGATGAAGCGGCTGGGTATCGCAGCCGATGCGGTCGCCACCATCGGCGACATGCACAATGATCTCGCGATGTTCAAAAAGAGCGGCATGTCGATTGCAATGGGCAATGCCGGCGACGAGATCAAGAGGCAGGCAACCAACGTCACCACGTCGAACCAGGACGAGGGCTTTGCCGGCGCGATCGGGATGGTGATGAAGCGGAACGGGACTTGAGCTGCACCGCGACGTTTCAAGTTCGTCATTGCGAGCCAACCTAACGGGTCAGGCGAATGCCCGCCCGATGACAGACTCAACGAAGCAATCCAGGGCCTCACGCGGAGCTCTGGATTGCTTCGCGCTCCTCGCAATTGACGGGATTACTCCGAGCGCTGCATCGCGGGTTTTTGGGCATCGCTGAGGTTATGGGCGGTGTTGATCAGCGCGATGTGGGTCAGGGCTTGCGGGAAATTTCCGGCCTGACGGCCCGCGGCAGGATCGTATTCTTCCGCCAGCAAGCCGAGATCGTTGGCGATCGCGACCACGCGGTCGAACAAGACCTTCGCCTTGTCGATTTCGCCTGACAGCACGTAGGCGTCGGCGAGCCACAGCGTGCAGGCCAGGAACGCGCCTTCGAGCGGCTGCTTCGGGTCCCTCGGCTCGCGAGAATCGTGGCGCATCACGAAGCCGTCGCGCATCATGTGCTGCTCGATCGCCGCCAGCGTGCCACGCACCCGCGGGTCGTCGCAGGGCAGGAAGCCCACCGAGGGCAACAACAGGATGCTGGCATCGAGCAGTTGCGAGCCGTAGGACTCGACGAATGTGTTCAGCTTGCGATCAAAACCCTTGTCGCAGACCTCGCGATGGATCCGATCGCGTACCCTTCGCCACTCATCGAGCGGCGCCTCGAAGCCGAATTTTTCCGCGCTCTTGATGGCGCGATCGAACGCGACCCAGGTCATCACTTTCGACGAGACGTAGTGCTTGCCGTCGCCGCGACGCTCCCAGATGCCGCTGTCAGGCTGATCCCATATTTCCGCCAGATGCTCGAGCACCTTGCATTCGAGGTCCCACGTGTCATCGTCGAGTTTCAATTCCGCCACCCGCGCCTGGTGGAAGGCATCCATCAGCTCGCCATAGACATCGAGCTGCAATTGCGCATGCGCGGCGTTACCGACCCGGACGGGTTGCGCGCCCTCGTATCCCGGCAGCCAGTCCGCCTCCCATTCCAAGAGCCGCCGCTGGCCCATGATGCCATACATGATCTGCATGTGGGCCGGCGCGCCGGCGACCGCACGCAGCAGCCAGCCATGCCAGGCGGAGGCTTCCTCGGTATAGCCCGAGTTCATCAGCGCCAGCAGCGTGAAGGTGGCGTCGCGCAGCCAGCAAAACCGATAGTCCCAGTTCTTCGGACCGCCGAGGATTTCCGGCAGCGACGTGGTCGGCGCGGCGACGATGCCACCGGTCGGCTCGTAGGTCAGCGCCTTCAGCGTGATCAGCGACCGCATCACGAGATCGCGGTTCTGGCCCTGATAGGTGCAACGGCTGGACCACTCGGTCCAGAAATCCTTGGTATCCCGTAGCGCCTGCTCGGGGTCGATTGCCTGCGGTATGTCGAGATGGGACGGGCCATAGGTGAGAACAAAGGGCACGGTTTCGCCTTCGCCTACCTCGAAGTCCGCCACCGTGGTCATGTCCTCGCCACGGGTCTTAACTTTAGTACGCAACACGGCCATGTCGGGTCCGCAAATCGCCAGCAGCCCCGAGCCATCCTCGCTCTTCTTGACCCAGGGAATGTCAGTGCCGAAACCGAAACGGATCACCAGCTCCATCCGCATCCTGATCCGACCGCTCATCCCCCGCACCAGCCGAATGACGTCGGAGGCGTTGCCGCGCGGCGGCATGAAATCGATCACGGCAACCGTGCCGCTTTCGGTCTCGAAGCGTGTCTCCAGGATCAGCGAATCGCCCCAATAGCGGCGGGAAGTTTTTCTAATCTTCTCTGCCGGCGCGATCAGCCAGCGGCCCTGTTTCGAGCTTCCAAGCAGCGCCGTGAAACACGCATCGGAATCGAAGGCGGGCCAGCACAGCCAGTCGATCGATCCATCGCGGCCAACAAGAGCCGCCGTCTCGCAATCGCCGATCAGTCCGTAATCTTCAATCTTGCAGGCCAACTATCACCACCAATTGCTTTAAATCTCAGCGGCCGCGCCGATCCGCTCCCGCGTCGCGGTTTTGAGCGCGGCGGCGTCGATCGCGGCGGCGATGTCGCCGATCGCCACCGGCAAGCGCCGCCGCCAGTTCGGATGCTCATCGACCGTGCCCGGAATGTTGGGCTGATCGAGCAGGCCCAGAATATCCTCCAGCGATATCGCGAGCAGCCGCGATTGGGTTCGCGCCAGGAAGCCCGTGACGGCATAGAGACCGTGCCCGTCGATGCCGTTGTCGCGCAAAGTGTCGCTCAGCGCGGTCAAAGCCTGCCAGCGCGCATCGTCGCTTTCGCCGGGATCGATTCCGAGCGAGCGCTTCAGCTTGAGATCACCGAACGAACGCCAGCCTGCATAGGTCGATAGATCATGGGTGTTGAGCGTGACCAGCGCATTGGCGCGGTAATGCTCGAGGCCGAAAAACGCGCCGCGATCGTTGCGCTCGAACATCATCACCAGATACGACCAGATGCCCCAATCGGCCATCTGCTCCCGAAAGCCTTCCGGCACGGTGCCGAGATCCTCGCCGATCACGACACAGCGATGCGCAACGCTCTCCTGCGCGGTCGCCGCCAGCAACGCCTCGAACGGCATCTGCACATAGACGCCGTTGTTGGGCGCAAATCCGTGCGGCACCAGATAAAGCCGCTTCAAGCCCAGCACGTGATCGAGCCGGATCGCGCCGGCATAGCGCATCGAGGCTCGCAGCATGTCGCGAAACGGCTCGAACGACGTCATGACGAGACCGGCGGCATTGAAACCCGCGAGGCCCCAGTTCTGGCCGGCGGTGTTGAGCGGATCCGGCGGCGCGCCGACCGCGAGATGCCGCGAGATCGCGGCCTGCTCGTTCCACGCATCGAACCCGTCGGATTGCACGCCGACCGCGACGTCGAGATAGAGCCCGACCTTCATGCCGAGCTTTGCCGCGAGATCGCGGCAATCCCGCAATTGCCGGTCCGCGACCCATTGCACAAATTCGATGAACTCGATCTCGGCGCCGTCCGCGCTCTCGCGCAGGCCCGCCAGCCTGTTGTCGTCCGGTTGCCGCCATGGCTCCGGCCATTCCCACCACGGCTTGTTGAATTTGTGCCTGAGCGACTCGAAGCAGGCGAACCGCGCCAACAGCGATCCGCGCTCGGCGCGAAATTTCTCGAAATCGGCCCGGTTGGCGGCGGCCGGATTGTCAGTGAACTTCGCGTACGCCGCGCGCAGCGCCTGCCATTTCCATTTCGCGACGGCCGGATACTCGACGAGATCGCCTTGCCTTAGTCGGTCAGCGCCGGCCGGCGGCGAAACACCCGGCAACTTCTCGACATCGACATAGAGCGGATTGAGAAACAGCCGGCTGTTCGGCGAATAAGGGCTGCAATCGCCCGGCCGGTCGTCGAACAAGGCGTGGAGCGGGTTCAGTCCGACCCCGCCCGCCCCCAGACCGGCCGCCAGCGCGATCAAGCCTTCGAGATCGGTGAAATCGCCGATCCCCCAATTCCGCGCCGAGCGGACGCTGTAGAGCTGGACCGCCAGCAGCCAACAACGGTCGAAATCGCCGGCAAAGGCCGCCCGTGGCGCGACCAGCAGCGGGACTTCCTCGGTCACGGAGGCGGCATCGGTGAGTTGCAGGCAGTAGGCGCCCTCTGGCAAATCGGTTGGCCAAACGATGACGCCGTCTTTGGCCTCGCCTTCGGCGATCGTCCCAGAACTTGTAACGATTTGCCCGGAAACGATTTTCCAGCCCACCGGAAACCTGGCGGCCGGGTCCGGCCGGGTCCGCGCGGGCTGGCCGGATCGGATCACCACGGGCCCATCCAGCAAGCGGCGCGGCAATTCGGCCGGCAGCGCATTCAGGATGATCGTCAGGGCGGCGTCATCCGTCACATGGCGGTGACCCTGCCCATCGATAAACTCGGCCTGGATCCCCAACTCTTTGGCTCTGGTCAAAAGTTCCATTCGGCACGCTGCTTGCACGGCTGGAGAGCGGGATGTCGTGAAATTCTCTAAATCCGGGAAGAGGATAGCCGTGATTAACTCTCAGCGCCCCGCCCGGTTCCCCGGGGAACCATTACCCGGATTGGGCTTTCTATCTAGGTCCGTCCTATCTAGGTCCGTCGCGTCATTTTTTCGCAAGCGAAACGGGATCGTGTCCCCCATCGTTGGCAAGTCAGTGGCATCACCGTGAACAAAACCGCTCAAACTGTCGAGAGCACCGCAGCCGGTGCTTTCCATATCGAAGACGTCTATCCGCTGGTCGATGGTGGCCGCTTTCCCGTGAAGCGGATCGTCGGCGAGCGTGTGGAGGTGTGGGCGGACGTCTATCGCGACGGCCACGACATCATGGCCTGTGCCGTGGTCTGGCGCCGCGAGCAGGACCACGAATGGCACCGCGCGCCGATGGTTCATCACAGCAACGACCGCTGGAGCGGCTCATTCGTGCCGGATCAACCGGGGCGTTATGTCTATGCGATCGAGGCCTGGACCGACGAATTCGCCACCTGGCGGCATGGCTTTGAGTTGAAGCAGAAAGCCGGCGTCGACCTCACCCTCGATGCCATCGAGGGCGCGGGCATGCTGACCAAGGCGCAGGCCGGCGGGCCGGCCGCCTCGGCGGTGATCCTGCGTCAGTGCGAGAATTTTCTGCAGACCGGCGAGGCGGCCCCTCTCCTGTCGAACGAATTGCAGGACGCGATGGCGGAAAGCCAGTCGCGGCCCGATCTGACCCGTTCGCATCTGTTTCCGTTCGTGGCCGACCGGCCGCGGGCGCGCAACGGCGCGTGGTACGAGATGGTGCCGCGCAGCCAGGGCGACAGGCCCGGCCAGCACGGCACCTTCAAGGATTGCATCGCGCGGCTCGCCGACGTCGGCGCCATGGGTTTTGACGTGATTTATTTCACGCCGATCCATCCGATCGGAAAGACCAACCGCAAGGGCCGCAACAACGCGGTGACCGCGCTCGATGGCGACCCCGGCAGCCCCTATGCCATCGGTGGCGCAGAAGGCGGCCATGACGCGGTGCATCCCGAGTTGGGCACCCTGGAGGATTTCCGCGAATTCGTCGCGGCCTGCAAATCGCTCGACATGGAAGTGGCGCTCGACTTCGCCGTGCAGTGTTCGCCCGATCACCCCTGGCTCAAGCAGCACCCAAACTGGTTCAAGCGCCGGCCTGACGGATCGATGCGTTATGCGGAAAATCCGCCGAAGAAATACCAGGACATCGTTAACCCGGATTTCTCGTCGGAAGATTCCGGCGCGCTGTGGAATGCGCTGCGCGACGTCGTGCTGTTCTGGATCGATCAGGGCGTCAGCATCTTCCGCGTCGACAATCCCCACACAAAACCGCTCCCGTTCTGGGAATGGCTGATCCACCAGGTGCAGCTCCGCCATCCCGACGTGATCTTCCTCGCCGAGGCCTTCACCCGGCCGAAGCTGATGAAGGGCCTCGCAAAACTCGGCTTCAGCCAGTCCTACACCTACTTCACCTGGCGAACCCAAAGATGGGAGCTGGAGCAATATCTCAACGAACTGACGGGGTATCCGGAGCGGGATTACTATCGCCCGAATTTCTTCGTCAATACGCCTGATATCCTGCCCTATCATCTGCAGAGCGGCGAGACCTGGATGTTCAAGTCTCGCGTGGCGCTCGCCGCCACGCTGTCGAGCAGCTATGGCATCTATAACGGGTTCGAACTGCTGGAACACGATCCGATCCCGGGTCGGGAGGAATATCTCGACTCGGAGAAATACGAGATCAAGGTGCGGGACTGGAACAAGGAAGGCAACATCAAGGACTATATCCGCGACCTCAACCGTGCCCGCCGCGCCAACGCGGCCTTGCAACAGACCAGCAATCTGCGCTTTCTTCCGATCGAGGACGGCAACGTGATCGGCTTTGTGAAGGAATCGGTCAACCAGACCAACAGCGTCACCGTCGCGATCGCGCTGTCGCGCGAGCCGCACGAATTCTGGCTTCCGCTCGGCGACGTCCAGGTCGGCCTCGCCGATGACCGCCGCAACGTCGCCGCGCTGGAAAACCTGATCACCGGCGAGCGGCACCCGGTCGAATGGGGCGGCATTCGCCTGCGGATCGATCCGGCGCGCGATCCCGCGCTGCTGTTTCGCTGTCTGGCGTGAGGGACAGCGCCATGAACGTGATGTCGTCCATCGAGACAAAAGAACAGCCCGCGACCGAGGCGGTCGACGAGCTCTGGTACAAGGACGCCATCATCTATCAGTTGCACGTCAAGGCTTTTGCCGACAGCAACAATGACGGCATCGGCGATTTCGCGGGACTGACCGAAAAGCTCGGCTATCTGCAGGAACTCGGCGTCACCACGCTGTGGCTGCTGCCGTTCTATCCGTCGCCCGGCCGCGACGACGGCTACGACATCGCCGACTACGGCGACATCAATCCCGATTTCGGCAGCATGAAGGATTTCAGGCGCTTCATCGTCGAAGCCAAGCGGCGCGGACTGAAGGTCATCACCGAACTCGTCATCAACCACACCTCGGACCAGCACGACTGGTTCAAGCGCGCGCGCCGCAGCGATCCGAAATCGAGCGCCCGCAACTGGTACGTCTGGAGCGACACCGACCAGAAATACCAGGGCACCCGGATCATCTTCACCGACACCGAGAAGTCGAACTGGACCTGGGATCCGGAAGCAGGCCAGTTTTACTGGCACCGGTTCTTCTCGCACCAGCCGGACCTGAATTTCGACAACCCGCGCGTGGTCAGCGCCATCATCCAGGTGATGAAGCGCTGGCTCGATGCCGGCGTCGACGGTTTCCGGCTCGACGCGATTCCCTATCTGTGCGAGCGCGACGGCACCAACAACGAAAACCTGCCGGAAACCCACGCCATCATCCAGAAGCTGCGGGTCGAACTCGACGCCTACTCCAAGGGCAAGGTGCTGCTGGCGGAAGCCAATCAGTGGCCGGAGGACGTCCAGGAATATTTCGGCCGCGGCGACGAATGCCACATGGCCTATCATTTCCCGCTGATGCCGCGGATCTACATGGCGATCGCGCAGGAAGATCGTTTCCCGATCACCGACATCCTGCGGCAAACGCCCGACATCCCCGCCAACTGTCAATGGGCGCTGTTCCTGCGCAACCATGACGAACTGACGCTGGAAATGGTCACCGACGTCGAGCGCGATTATCTGTGGTCGACCTATGCCAACGACCCGCGCGCGCGCATCAATGTCGGCATCCGCCGCCGCCTCGCGCCGTTGATGGACAACGACCGGCGCAAGATCGAATTGATGAACTCGCTGCTGCTGTCGTTTCCGGGCACGCCGATCATTTACTACGGCGACGAGATCGGCATGGGCGACAACATCTATCTCGGCGACCGCAACGGCGTTCGCACGCCGATGCAATGGACGCCGGACCGCAACGGTGGCTTCTCCCGTGCCGATCCGGCGCGACTCTATGCGCCCACCATCATGGACCCGATCTACGGCTATGAATCGGTCAACGTCGAGGCGCAGTCGCGCAGCCTGTCCTCGCTATTGAGCGCCACCAAACGGCTGATCTCGGTGCGTAAGTCGACGCTGGCGTTCGGCCGCGGCACCATGACCTTCATCCGGCCGCTCAACCGTTCGGTGCTCGCCTATGTCAGGCAATATGGCGACGAGGTGATCCTCTGCGTCGCCAATCTGTCGCGCTCGGCGCAGGCCACCGAACTCGATCTGTCGGCCTGGAAGGACCGCATTCCGCTGGAGATGCTGGGGCGCACCTGTTTTCCGGCGATCGGCGAACTGCCCTACATGATCACGCTGGCGCCCTACGGCTTCTACTGGTTCCAGTTGCAGCAGCCGGACAAGTCGGAGCCGGCGAAACCGTCCGCGGTGCCGGAATTCGAGACGCTGGTGGTGCCGCTGGGGTCGACCTGGGTATCGCTGGCGCGGACCCGCAGCGTGTTCGAACGCGACGTGCTGCCGGGGCATCTGGCGCGCACCCGCTGGTATCCGGAACGCTCGCCGAAGGCGATCCAGCCAACGCTGACATCGGCTATTCCGTTCTGCGATATCGGCGACAACCGGCCATGGCTCGCGTTTTTCGAATCCACCCAGCGCAACGTGACCACCCGCTACGTGCTGCCGATGCAGATCGAGTGGGTCCGCTTCGATCGCGAGCGCTACAATCCCCGCGCGCTCGCAGCCGTGCGCCAGGGTGCGCGCGAAGGCACCTTGCTCGATGTCGCGACCGATCAGATCTTCATCGCCCTGCTGCTGCGCAATTTGCGCGAATCCCTCGTCGTCGAGGAAGGCGAGCTGCGACTCAAATTCACGCCGACCAGCAAGTTCTCCGACAGACCGGTTCGCCAGCCCGAGCGCATCCGCGCGGTGGAAACCGAGCAATCCAACAGCACCTCGCTGGTCGACAGCGACTATGTCGTAAAACTCTACCGCAAGCTCGAGCCCGGCATCAATCCGGAGATCGAGATGGGGCGTTTCCTTACCGAAATCGCCGGATTCGCCAATACGCCGGCGCTGCTCGGCAGCGTCGAACTGGTCGAAGGCAACCAGACCAGCGCGATCGCGATCATTCACGCCTTTGTCGAAAATCAGGGCGACGGCTGGATCGTGACCGCGGCCTATCTCGACCGTTTTGTCGAGGAGCAGCGCCTGCTCGCGGCGAGCGATCAGCCCGGCCATAGCGAGGAGCAGGTCCCCTATCTGCGTTACATGGCGCAAACCGGCCGGCGCGTCGCCGAGATGCACCTCGCTCTCGCCTCCAGCGACGAGGTCGCCGATTTCGCGCCGGAGCCGACCCGGCCCGAAGACGTCGAGCGCTGGATCGATGAGACGATGATCCGCGCCGAGCGCGTGTTCGATGCGCTGAAACAACGCCGCGACGCGTTCCGGGAGGTGGATCGTCAGTTGATCGATCAGTTGCTCGGCCTGCGTCCCACCTTGCACAACAGGCTGAGCGAACTGGTGCCGCCCGACATCGGCAATCTGAACATCCGCCACCACGGCGATTTCCATCTCGGCCAGATGCTGATCGTCAAGGACGACATCTTCATCATCGATTTCGAGGGCGAGCCCCGCCGTCCGCACAGCGAGCGCCGCCGCAAGGCGCCCGCGGCCCGCGACGTCGCCGGCCTGGTGCGGTCAATCGATTATTCCGCGACCGCGGCGTTCGAGCGCGCGCTCAAAACATCGCCGGACGAACAAGGCAGGCTCGCAACCGCATTGGCGGACTGGCGCGACAGCGCCACCGAAGCGTTTCTGGCCGCCTATCGCGAGACGATGACGCATCCGCGGCTGTGGCCCGCCGACCGCCAGGCGGCCGAGCGAATGCTGAACTTCTTCCTGATCGAAAAAGCGTTCTACGAGATCGAATACGAGCTATCCCACCGTTCGGACTGGCTGCGTGTTCCCTTGACCGGAATGCTTCGAATATTGTCCGGGTATAGCGAGGCCTCATGAGAAAATTATCCGCGGAGGCCTACGCGATCATCGAAGGCCGTCACTCCGATCCGTTCCACTATCTCGGCCTGCACAGCGAAGGCGACCGCAACGTCGTGCGCGCGTTCCTGCCCGAAGCCTCCAATGTCGAGGCGGTCGGCGAGCACGGCGAAACCGCGACGCTCGACCGCATCCACGATGCCGGGCTGTTTGCCGGCGCGCTGCCGAATGGCTCCAAGCGTTATCAACTGCGCGCCCGCTTCGGCGACAAATTGGTCGACCTCGACGATCCCTATCGCTTCCCGCCGGTGCTGACCGACTTCGATCTCTATCTGCTCGGCGAGGGCACCGACCAGCGGTTGTACGACAAGCTCGGCGCTCACCCGATGACGCTGGACGGCGTCGATGGCGTCGCTTTTGTGGTGCTGGCGCCGAACGCCCGCCGCGTCAGCGTGGTCGGCGATTTCAATTTCTGGAATTCGCGACGTCACCCGATGCGGGTGCGCGGCGTCGGCTATTGGGAACTGTTCATCCCGCGCGCCAGGGCGGGCGATCGCTACAAGTTCGATATCGTCGGACCACAGGGCCAGCATCTGCCGCTGAAATCCGACCCGATGGCCTTCGCAGCCGAGATGCGCCCGAGCACCGCGTCGATCGTACTCGACGAGAAGACATTGCCGCGTCCGCGGCCCGCGCCGTCGAACGTCAACGCGCTCAGCGCGCCGATGTCGATCTACGAGGTGCATCTCGGCTCGTGGCGGCGCAAGGGTTACAACGAGTGGCTGACCTATCGCGATCTCGCCGAGCAGTTGCCGCGCTATGTCCGCGATCTCGGCTTCACCCATATCGAATTCCTGCCGCTCAACGAGCATCCGTTCGACGGCTCCTGGGGCTATCAGCCGACCGGCATGTTCGCGCCGACCAGCCGGTTCGGCTCGCCGGAGGACTTTTGCGCCCTGATCGATGCCTGCCACCGCGAGGGGCTCGGCGTGCTGCTCGACTGGGTGCCCGGGCATTTCCCCGACGATCCGCACGCGCTCGGCCAGTTCGACGGCACCGCGCTGTACGAGCACGCCAACCCGCTGCAGGGCCGTCACCTCGACTGGGGCACGCTGATCTATAATTACGGCCGCACCGAAGTCGTTAATTTCCTGGTGTCGAACGCGCTGTTCTGGCTGGAGCGTTATGCCATCGACGGCCTGCGCGTCGATGCGGTCGCCTCGATGCTATACCTCGACTACAGCCGGCCCGCGGGCGGCTGGATTCCGAACAAATATGGCGGCCGGGAAAATCTCGAAGCCATCGAGTTCCTGCGCCGCTTCAACACCGAAGTGTTTGCCCGTTTCCCGCAGGCCACCACCGCCGCCGAGGAATCCACTGCCTGGCCGCAGGTGTCGCGTCCGGTCGAATATGGCGGGCTCGGCTTCGGCTACAAATGGAACATGGGCTGGATGCACGACACGCTGAACTACATCAGCAAGGATCCGATCCACCGCAAATTCCATCACGGCGACATCCTGTTCGGCTTGCACTACGCATTTTCGGAAAACTTCATCCTGCCGCTGTCGCACGACGAAGTCGTTCACGGCAAGCGCTCGATCCTGGGCCGGATGCCCGGCGACGACTGGCAGCGCTTTGCCAATCTGCGGGCCTATTACAGCTTCATGTACGCCCATCCCGGCAAAAAGCTGATGTTCATGGGCAGCGAATTCGGCCAGGAGCGCGAGTGGAATCACGACACTTCGCTCGACTGGCATCTGCTCGACCAACCCAAGCACGCCTGCATCCACAGCCTGGTACGCGATCTCAACCGGCTGTACCGGACGCTGCCCGCGCTGCACGAGATGGATTGCGACCAATCCGGCTTCGAATGGGTCATCACCGATGACGCCAACAACAACGTGTTCGCCTGGATCCGCAAAGGCAACGATGCGCGGGCGCGTTGTCTCGTGGTCATGAATTTCTCGCCCAACGTCTATCATAATTACCGCGTCCGGGTGCCGTTCGCCGGCAAATGGCGCGAGGTGCTCAATTCGGACTCCTCGCATTACGGGGGCAGCAATGTCGGGAACGTTGGCGAGGTCCACGCGTTGGACGGCCTCGTGCCCGAATTGAATCTGACCATCCCGCCTTTGGCCGCGATATTTCTCGTACCGGAAAGCTGACGCATGCGATTGTCCGCGGGCACGGCTTCTCGCCTTGGCGCCAGCTGGGACGGAAGGGGCACCAATTTTGCGCTGTTCTCCGCCAATGCGCAGAAGGTCGAATTGTGCCTGTTCGACAGCCAGGGCCGCCGCGAGCTCGAACGCATCGAACTGCCCGAGCGCACCGAAGACGTCTGGCACGGCTATCTCAACGACGTTTCGCCCGGGCAGCTCTATGGCTATCGCGTACACGGTCCCTACGAGCCCGAGCACGGCCATCGCTTCAACGCCAACAAGCTGCTGCTCGATCCCTATGCGAGGCGGTTGGCCAGCCGGCTGGTGTGGAGCGACGCGCATTTCGCCTATCGCACCGGCAGCGCGCGGGAGGACCTGTCGTTCGACCGGCGCGACAATGCCCGCGGCATGCCCAAGGCCGTAGTGGTCGACGAGACGTTCAATTGGGGCCGGCGCGAGATTCGTCCGCACATCCCCTGGGAAGACACCATCATCTACGAAGCGCACGTCAAGGGCCTGACCCAGAGGCGCGAAGACGTTCCCCCCAATCTGCGCGGCACCTATGGCGGCCTGTCGTCGCCGGCGATGATCGACCACCTCAAGCGGCTTGGCGTCACCACGATCGAACTGTTGCCGATCCACGGCCTGGTCGACGACCGCGTGCTGGTGGAAAAAAGACTGGCCAATTACTGGGGCTACAACACGCTGTCGTTTTTCGCGCCGGAGCAGCGCTATTCGCAGGACAATCCGCTCGATGCTTTCCGCACCACGGTAGCGCGGCTGCACGATGCCGGCATCGAGGTGATGCTCGACGTGGTCTACAATCACACCGCCGAGGGCAACCATATGGGCCCTACGCTGTCGTTCCGCGGCATCGACAACGCCTCCTATTACTGGCTCAAGCCGGACAACCCGCGCTACTACGACGATTTCACCGGCTGTGGCTCGTCGATCAATATGAGCCATCCCCGCGTGCTGCAAATGGTAATGGACTCGCTGCGTTACTGGGTCGAAGTCTGCCACGTCGACGGTTTTCGGTTCGACCTCGCCACCACGCTGGCGCGCGGCCCCAATGGCTTCGATCGCAACGGCCCGTTCCTCACCGCGGTGCGGCAGGATCCGGTGCTCGCGAACGTCAAGATGGTGGCGGAGCCCTGGGACCTCGGCATGGGCGGTTACCAGGTCGGCGCGTTTCCCTCGCAATGGTCGGAATGGAACGACCGCTATCGCAGCGCGATGCGGCGCTACTGGAGCGGCGAAGGCAGCCTGATCGGCGAAGTTTCCAGCCGCATGACCGGCTCGTCCGACCTGTTCAACCATGACGGCCGCAGCCATCGCGCCAGCATCAACCACATCACCGTGCATGACGGTTTTACGCTGGCGGATCTGTTCAGCTATAATGAAAAGCACAACGAGGCCAATGGCGAGGACAATCGCGACGGCTCCAGCGACAACCACAGCAACAATTGCGGCCATGAAGGCCCGACCGACGATCCCGCCATCAATGCGCTGCGGCGTCAGTTGCGCAAGAACCAGCTCGCCTGCCTGCTGCTGGCGCAGGGGTTGCCGCTGATCCTGGCCGGCGACGAGGTCGGCAACACCCAGAACGGCAACAACAACGCCTATTGCCAGGACAATGAAATCGGCTGGGTCGGCTGGGAAGGCCTTGGCCGCGAAGGCGACGATCTCATCGACTTCATCGGTCACATGACGGCCCTGCGTCAGCGTTTTGCGCAAATCCGCTCGCGGCGCTGGCTCGATGGACGCTGCGCCGACGGCTCCTATGGCGTGCTGTGGCTGACGCCGTCGGCCGACGACATGACGGAGTCCGACTGGAAATTCCCCGAGGGGCGATTCCTCGCTTATGTCGTGGGCCCCACGGAACCCAGCGCGGCGCCGATCTTTATCGTGCTCAATGCCGCCTCCGAGGAGATCGCGTTTCATTTGCCCAAAATGCCCGAATACAAGAAGTGGCAGCAGGTGCTGAACACCGCCGACCACGTCCAGGCGACCGCCGACTTTGCCTCCGGCGTCGAGACCAAGGCGCCTCCCCGCGCCGTGCTCGCCTTTGCGGGTTCGGCATGAATGAGCGACGCCCGGTCTCACGATTTGGCCCACGACTGACTCCGGATGGAGCGTCGTTCCGGCTGTGGGCGCCGGCCGCCAAACGCGTCGACCTGCTGCTGGAAAAGCCGCATCCGCTGGGTCGCGATAGCGACGGCTGGTTTTTCGCCGACGTCGCCGGCGTCAAACCCGGCGCGCGCTACAAATTCCGGATCGACGACGAGATCGATGTGCCGGATCCCGCGTCGGCGTTTCAGCCGGAAGACGTCTCGGGGCCGAGCGAACTGATCGACCACGCGGCCTATCGCTGGCGCGCGCAAAACTGGCGCGGACGGCCGTGGCCGGAAACAATCGTGCTGGAAGGCCATGTCGGCACCTTCACGCCGCAAGGCAGCTATCGCGCGATGATCGAGCGGCTCGATCATCTCAAGGCCACCGGCATCACGGCGCTCGAACTGATGCCGCTCGCCGATTTCGCTGGCAAGCGCAACTGGGGCTATGACGGCGTGCTGTGGTACGCGCCCGACAGCGCCTATGGCCGCCCCGACGATCTCAAGACGCTGATCGACGAAGCCCATCTGCGCGGGCTGATGGTGTTCCTCGACGTGGTCTATAACCACTTCGGCCCCGAGGGAAATTATCTCGGCCGCTACGCCCCATCGTTCTTTACGGACGCGCAGACACCGTGGGGCAGCGCGATCGATTACCGTGTGCGGCAAGTCCGCGACTTCGTCATCGGCAATGCGCTGTATTGGCTTTCCGATTATCGTTTCGACGGGCTGCGGCTCGATGCCGTGCACGCCATCGCGGAGCCCGGCGAGGTCTCGATACTCGCCGACCTCAGCCGTGCGGTCGGCGGCCTCGCGCGTGAGACCGGCCGGCATATTCACCTGATGCTGGAGAATGACGACAACACCGCGCATTGGCTCGACGCTGTCGAGGACTCGCCGAACGGCAAATATCGCGCGCAGTGGAACGACGATTACCATCACGCCTGGCATGTGCTGCTGACCGGCGAGGACCACGGCTACTACCGCGACTATCGCCGCGCGCCGCGCAACGACATCGCCCGCGCGCTCGGCTCCGGCTTTACCTATCAGGGTGAGCCATCGGCGCATCGCAACGGCCGGCCGCGCGGCGAACCGAGCGAAAAACTCGGGCCAACCGCCTTTGTCAATTTCCTGCAGAACCACGACCAGATCGGCAATCGCGCGCTCGGCGACCGGCTCGAAACCCATGCCGATCCGCGCGCGATCGAGGCCGCGCTGGCGATCACGCTGCTCGCGCCCGGCGTGCCGATGCTGTTCATGGGCGAGGAATGGGGATCGAAGGCGCCGTTCCCGTTTTTCTGCGATTTTCATGGCGACCTCGCCAAAGCCGTCCGCGAAGGCCGCCGCCGGGAATTCCCCGACGCCCATGCCAAGTACGGCAATGAAATTCCCGATCCGCTCGCGATCTCGACCATGCAATCGGCGGTGCTGGATTGGTCGTCGCGCGGCCAATCGCCGGGTCGCGAACGCCTGGCGCTGGTGCAAAAGCTGCTGTCGGTGCGGCAGCGCGAAGTCATCCCCCGGCTTGGCGGCGCGGCCTTCGGCGGCGCGCGGGCCGCGAACGACGGCCTGCTGACGGCCACCTGGCGGATGGGCGACGGCGCGACGCTGCGGCTTTTGGCCAATCTGTCGGATGGCGATATCCCCCATGCATCCGACGACATCGCGGGAACCCCGATCTGGGGCAGCGAGTTGAGCGGGAGCGTGCCACACTGGGCCGTATTCTGGCGCATCGGATAGAAAATGCCGGCAAGCATTCCCGTTGCGACCTACCGTCTGCAACTGACGGCGGATTTCGACTTCGACGCGGCGGCCGCGATCGTCCCCTATCTGAAGGCGCTCGGCATCAGCCACGTCTACGCCTCGCCGTTCCTGAAAGCGCGCAGCGGCAGCACCCATGGCTATGACATCGTCGACCATACCAAATTCAATCCGGAACTCGGCGACGAAGCCGGCTTTGAGCGGCTGAGCGCGGCGCTGAAGGCGCACGATCTTGGCCTGATCCTGGATTTTGTCCCCAATCATGTCGGCGTGCACTTTGCTGACAATCCGTGGTGGCTCGACGTGCTCGAATGGGGCCAGAATTCCCCGCATGCCGCCTCGTTCGACATCGACTGGGACCTGCTGCCCTATCGGGCGCGCGGCGGCGCGCTGCTGCCGATTATCGGCACGTCCTATGGGGAAGCGCTGGAAAAAGGCGAGATCGAGCTGCGTTACGATCCGGCGGAAGGCAGCTTTTCCGCGTGGTATTTCGAGCATCGCCTGCCGATCGCGCCGGAGCGCTACAGCGAGATTTTGCGCGCGATCGTGAAGGAGGCCGCAGCGGAGACGACCGCGGCGGGCAAGGCTCTACTCGATCTGGCGTCGCGCTACAATGGATTGCGTCATCCCAATCGTAGCGAAGCGCCCGCATTCAAGGCCACACTTAGAGACATCGCCCAAAGTGACGACATCATCGCGCGCGGGCTCGACGCCTATCGGGCAGGCCCCGGGCGCAGCGCGCAGATCAGCACGCTGCATCATCTGCTGGAACGCCAGCATTACAAGCTCGGCCACTGGCGTCTGGCCTCGAGCGACATCAACTATCGCCGCTTCTTCGACGTCAATACATTGGCGGGATTGCGCGTCGAGGACGCCGCCACTTTTGAAGCGATGCATGGCCTCGTCAAACGGCTGATCGCGGAGGACAGGCTGCAAGGCTTGCGGCTCGACCACATCGACGGCCTGCGCGATCCCGCGCAATATTTCCAGCGCCTACGCCGTCTGATCCGGGATGCGCGGGGCGACTCCAAGGCGCCGTTCTATCTGGTGATCGAAAAAATCCTCGGCGAAGGCGAGCCGCTGACGCCGTTCATTGGCGTGCACGGCACCACCGGCTACGAGTGGCTCAACGTCATCACGCAAGTTCTGGTCGACGGTAATGGCCTCGGGCCGCTCGACGAAATCTGGCGGCAGATCAGCAGCCAATCGCCAAAACTCGATCCCGTGTTGAGGCGAGCCAAACGACGGGTGCTGGAGACGCTGCTGACCAGCGAATTCACGGTGCTGACGCGGCTGTTGGCGCGGATCGCCAGCGGGCATTACTCCACCCGGGATTTCTCCGCTGACAGTCTGCGCCAGGCGCTCGAACTCTACGTGCTGCATTTCCCGGTGTACCGCACCTATCTCGCTTCAAGCGGCCCGACCGCACCGGACCGCGCGCTGATCGCGGAGACCATCGCGAAGGCACGCGCCGACTGGTTCGCGGCCGATGAAGGCATTTTCGATTTTCTGCGCGACGCGCTGACGATGGATCTGCTTGCGCCGGGCCGGCCGCCGCACTCCGGCCCGCGCGTTCGCCGTTTTGCCCTGAAGGTCCAGCAATTCACCGGGCCGCTGATGGCGAAGTCGCTGGAGGATACCGCCTTCTATCGCTACCACCGCCTGCTCGCGCTCAACGAGGTCGGCGGCGATCCGGCGGCAGAGGCGCTGCCCATCGGCGCGTTCCACCAGATGATGCAGGCTCGCGCGAAGGACTGGCCCCACGGCATGAGCGCGACCGCGACGCACGACACCAAGCGCGGCGAGGACGCCCGCGGCCGCTTGATGGCGCTGACCGAAATTCCCGGCGAATGGACCAGCGCCGTGGCGCGCTGGAAGATCCTCAGCGCACCGCACCTGGTGACCACCGGCGAGATGCGCGCGCCGTCGGCGACCTTCGAATACATGCTGTATCAGGCCCTGCTTGGCGCCTGGCCCGCGGACGGCCGCGACGATGCGCCGCTGGAGCGGATGCAGGCCTATGCGCTGAAGGCCGCGCGCGAAGGCAAGCAGGAGACAAGCTGGCTCAACCCGCATCAGGCCTATGAGGAGGGCGTCAAAACCTTCATCGCGCGTATCCTCGATCGCTCGGTCTCGGGCGAATTCCTCGGTTCGCTCGAAACCTTGGCGCGGCGGGTGGCGCTGCTTGGCGCGCTCAATTCGCTCAGCCAGATCACCCTGAAGGCGACCATGCCGGGCGTGCCGGATTTTTATCAGGGCACGGAATTCTGGGATCTGTCGCTGGTCGATCCCGACAACCGGCGTTCGGTAGATTTTACCGAACGGGCCAAGGTCCTGACCGAGGTGGAAACGCCGGACTGGGCTCGCCTCGCCCAAAACTGGCCGGATGGTCATTTGAAACTGGCGTGGACCCGGCATCTGCTGAAACTTCGCAACGAGCTCGCCGACGTGTTCACCTATGGAGACTATCAGCCGCTGGAGGTCAGCGGCCCGCATCGCGATCATGTCATTGCGTTTGCGCGGCGTTATGGCGGCGACGCCGCGATTACGGTGGTGGCAAAAGCGCTGGCGCCGATGTCCCAGGGCGGACGGGCCTGGCCGCGACCGCATGATTTTGACGGCGTGCTGAATCTCGGGGGATACTCGGTGGAAGGTTTTGTTGCGGAGGCGCCGCTGTCGCAACTGTTCCGGCATTTGCCGGTCGCGGTGTTGAGAGGCAAAGTCGAAGCGGCGACAACCGAGGCGAAAGCACGCCCGCGCATGACGCGGTCCGAAAACGCGAAGGCCGCCCGGGATCGAACGGCCGGACGGCCTGGCGGAAGTCGTGCCGGCAACCAACAGGCCGGTTCCCTTCGTCCGTGCAGGCCTCAATAGTCCGGAATATCCGTTACCAACAAGCTTACGTCGCAAACTTCAGCGGCCTTCTTCCCAACTCTTTCTGTGCTGCACAGCAACAGGTTGCACCGCGTCAACTACGCTTGGTGAGCAGCAGGTTACCGCGATTGCGGATCGCGACCTGCGCGACCTCGGCGAACCGCTGCAACAGCCACGGCAACGTTACCTCCAGCCGCACGTGGTCGTCGGCGACATCAATATGACCCGACGCCGCCTGCCCCAGCGCGCGGACGCGAAACAACATGCGATCGCCATCCCAGCGTTCTTCGTCGACCTTCAGGACGGCAATGGATGACGCCGCGCGCGTCAGTCCTGTCTTCAGCCGACGCACGGCTTCGTCGCGGCCGAGCCGATGCGGAATCGATACAACCAGCGGTGCTGCCATCGCGTAAATCCTTGTTTTGATCCAACAGCATGTAATTGCTGATGGTTCGAAAGGAAGGCTGGTGCCGAATTATGCTGATCCAAAAATGGAACTTTCCTATTTCCCATTTGTTTTCCCGACTGAAGGCAGAGCAACGGTGCCCCCTGCCGGGCTGGAGGAGATATTAAATGTCCATTGGAACGATCATTCTCGTTATTCTCGTCATCGCCCTGCTCGGCGGTTTCAGCGGCATCGGCGGTGGACCGTTTTACGGCACCGGCTATTACGGCGGTGGCGGCCTCGGCCTGGTCATCGTGATCCTGCTGATATTGCTGTTGCTCGGCAGGCTGTAAGTTTCTCCCTCGAAGAGTTCTCGTCATGGCCGGGCTTGTCCCGGCCATCGGCATGCGTGTCGAAAGGTAGGGTGGGCAAAGGCGCTGTTGCGCCGTGCCCACCGACTACCGCGTCAATGGTCGGCCCGCTTTCCGCCTTCGCTCTTTGAGCTACCGCGGACAGCCGCTTGGCCCACCCTCCAATCGCAATCCTCACTTCTTCTCCGCCAGCTTCTTGATCGCCGACTTGATCGACGACGCGGCATCATCATAGCCATCCCACGCCTTCGTCCTGCCAAGCAGCGCCGGCACGGTGCGAATGGTGTAACGCTTCGGATCGAGATCGCCTTTCACCTGATTCCACGTGATCGGCATCGAAACAGTGGCGCCGGCGCGCGCGCGGGGTGACAGCACGGCGACCGCAGTGGCCATCCGGTCGTTGCGCAGGTAATCGAGGAAAATCTTTCCCTTGCGCAGCTTCTTCGACATGTTGAGCAGATAGCGCTCCGGCTCTTCCTCGGCCATCCACTGGCAGAGCCCCAGCGCAAACGCCTTCGCCTCTTTCCAGGTCACCTTGTCCTTAGCGCCTGACAACAGCGGCGTCACGACATGGAGTCCCTTGCCGCCGGTGGTCTTGCAAAAGCTTTCCAGCCCCACAGCCGAGAGACGCTGCCGCATATCCTTGGCCGCCTCAATCACCTCGGTAAAATCGACCTCGGGCGCCGGGTCGAGATCGAACACCAGACGGCCCGGCACGTCAGACGCGTCCGGCGCGCAATTCCAGGGGTGCAGCTCGAGCCCACCGATCTGCGCTACCGCGGCGAGCCCCTCGACGCGGTCGATCTGCAGATAGGGTTTTCTATCGCCCGAAACCTTGACCAGCTCCAGCAGATTGGAAGTGCCGGTCATTGCATGGCGTTGGAAAAACGTTTCGCCGTTGATGCCGTCGGGCGCGCGAACCACCGAGCACGGCCTTCCCTTGAGATGACCGATCATCCACTCGCCGACCGACTCGAAATAGCGCGCCAGATCGAGTTTTGTCACGCTCTTGCCGTCGCCGGCGTCCGGCCACAGCTCCTTGTCGGGCTTTGAGATCACCACGCCCATCACTTCGGCCTTGCCGGCCGATTTGCCCGAGCCAGTCTTGCCCGCTGCTTTGGCGGAAGGTTTCGCGAGTTTTCCCATCGACGGTGTCTCCGCCTCGATCTCTTCGGCCGGCTTGTCCTGCCGCAATCCCTTGAACGCGGCCTGCCGGATGTTGCCGCCGTCGGTAAAGCCGGCGAACTCGATTTCGGCGACCAGCTCCGGCTTCAGCCAATGCACGTCGCGGGTTTTACGGGGCGCATCCTTGCCGCCGAACGGGTTTTTGTCGGAGGCCGAGGCTTTCAGCGCCGGCATGATGCGGCGGACCGTGTCCTGGCCGAAGCCGGTGCCGACAATCCCGACAAAAGCGAGATGCCCGTTGCGATAGACGCCCGCCATCAGCGAGCGGAATTTGCCGTTGGTGGTCTTCCAGCCGCCGATCACGACCTCCTGGCCGTCGCGGATCTTAGTCTTGGTCCAGCTCTCGGACCGGCCGGACTGATACAGCGAGGCGAGCTTCTTGGAGACGATACCTTCCAGCGACAACTTTCGCGCCGATTGCAGCACCGTATCGCCATCATCCTCGAAATGCTCGACATAGCGGATGTAACCGGATTGCTCCTTGCCTGCTTTGCCCTTCCGCGCCGTCAGCATCCGCTTCAATTGCGCCTTGCGGTCGGCCAGCGGCACCCGGCGCAGGTCTTCGCCACCGGCAAACAGCAGGTCGAATGCATAGAAAATCAGCTTGTCGGTTTTGCCGTCCGAGATCGCGGCCTGCAGCGTGGAAAAGTCCGGCGTGTTAGCGTGATCGAGCGCGACGATCTCGCCATCGATCAGCATGTCCGGCAGCGCGCTGCCCTCCTTGGCGATCGCCTGAAATTTGTCGGTCCAGTCCAGCCCCTTCCGGGTCTTCAGCACGGCCTCGCCGTCCTCGACCCGCAATTGCACGCGATAACCGTCGAATTTGATTTCGTGGCACCAGCCTGCGCCATTGGGCGGCCGGTCGACGGAGGCGCACAACTGCGGTGCGACGAAATCCGGCATCTCGGCGACCTTCTTGCCCTTTGCCTCGGCGGCAGCCGGCGCGGCTTTGGATTTCGCCTTGGCGGTAACTTTCTTGTTCTCGGCCCGCGCCTCCGCGGCGTCGCCCCGGTTCGAATTCCAGACCGCATCGGGCTTGGTGCGGCCGGACTTCACCGTCATGAACGGTTTGGGGGCACGTCCCTTGCCCGCGGCGATCTCGGCCATCGAGCGGCCCGAGGCGACGGACTTGTCTTCCTCGAGGATCGCCTCCCCCTTCCCCTCCTTTGCATATTCATCGCGATGCTTGATCAGCAGCCAGTTGGTTCGCTTGCCGCCGTTGCGGTCATGGCGCATGCGCACCAGCACCCAGCTGCCATGCAGCTTGTCGCCGTCCAGCGTGAATTTCAGGTCGCCTTTCTTGAATCCCTTTTCCGGATCGTCGGATTGCCAGGTGCCGCGATCCCATAATTGCACGGTGCCGCCGCCATATTGGCCCTTTGGAATCGTGCCTTCGAAATCGCCGTAATCCAGCGGATGATCCTCGACCTCGACCGCGAGCCGCTTGTCGCGCGGATCGAGTGAAGGGCCGCGCGTCACCGCCCAGGATTTGAACACGCCGTCGAATTCCAGCCGGAAATCGTAATGCAGCCGGCTCGCGTCGTGCTTCTGAATCACGAACCGCCGTTCCTTCGAGGCCGCCACCCTGGCCTTGCCGCTGGGCTCGGCGGTCTTCTCGAAATCGCGTTTTTTACGATAGGTGGTGAGACTTCCGGCAGGCACAATCAAAACTCCAGAAAAACGGGGCCTTTCGCACGGCAGCGAAACCCGGAACGAAAACCCGCACCGCCGGTTGAAAGTTCCTGATATCCCTCTACCCGGAGATTGTAATGGCTGCGCGCGCCTATTGGAAAGGCTCCCTGAAGCTTTCGCTGGTGTCCTGCCCGGTGCTGCTGTATCCGGCCGCGACTTCGGTCGACAAGACCCGCTTTCACATGATCAACAAGGAGACCGGCAACCGGCTGAAGCAGCAGATGGTCGATGCCGAAACCGGCGATGTGGTCGAGAGCGACCAGAAGGGCCGCGGCTATGAGCTGAAAAAGGGCGAATATGTCGAGATCGACAAGGACGAACTCGAGGCCGTCCAGATCGAGAGCAACCACACCATCGACATCGACAGTTTTGTGCCCAAGGACGAAATCGACAAGCGCTTTCTCAACCATCCCTATTACATCGCCCCCGACGGCAAGGCCGGCGCGGACGCTTTTGCCGTGATTCGCGACGCCATGAAGGACCAGGACCGCGTCGCGCTGGCCCGCATCGTGCTGACCAACCGCGAGCACGTCATCGCGATCGAGCCGCTCGGCAAGGGGCTGCTCGGCACCACGCTGCGCTATCCTTACGAGCTGCGCGACGCGGACGAGTATTTTGACGACATCAAGACCGCGAAGATCTCGAAGGACATGATCGAACTCGCCGGCCATATCCTCAAGACAAAAGCCGCGCATTTTGACCCGTCGAAATTCAAGGACGACTACGAAAATGCGTTGAAGACGCTGGTGAAGCGCAAGGCCTCCGGCAAGCCGATCAGGGCCGCCGAACGCGAGGAAAAGCCCGACAATGTCGTCAGCCTGATGGACGCGCTGAAGCAAAGCCTGAAGGGCGGCAAGGGATTGAGCAAACGCGCTGCGCCCGCGGCGCGCCGGCCGGCGCATCGCCGTGCGGCCAAGAAGGCGCATCGCTCGGCGGCACGGCAGCGCAAGGCGGGGTGAGCCCAGGGCGCGACGCCTCACCCCCGCGTCATTCCGGGGCGCGCTCTCGCGAGCCATGATGCGCAATTTACGCATCTGAGAATCCATAACCCCTGTATTCGTTATCTGGCAGCGACGTCGTCTCGTCCTGAACACGGACACAGGGAGTATGGATTCCATATCCACGCGAACACGCGTGTTCCGGAATGACGGGTTACCTCTTCGCCTTCCGCTTTTTCGCGGTCTTTTTCTTCGTCGCTTTTTTCTTCGAAGCCTTCTTCGGCACCTTCTTGCCTTTGGCACGCGCTTCGGACAGACCGATCGCGATCGCCTGCTTGCGGCTCTTTACTTTTTTGTCGGAGCGGCCGCTCTTCAACGTGCCCGCCTTGCGCTTCTTCATCACCCGCTCGACGTCGGCGGAGGCTTTCTTCGAATATTTTCTTGCCATGATATTCTCCCGGTGGACAGGAACTAATCCTTGCGTCGGATAAAAGTTCCGGTTTTGCAACCGGTACGGCAACACTAGCCTCTCGCGGTCCCGGCCTTGAGTCGGGACGATGAAAGTTAATCGCCCGCCCGAAGCCTGTACCCAATCCCCGTCTCGGTCAGCACGAATTGCGGGCGCTCGGGGTCGGCTTCGATCTTTTGCCGAAGCTGGCGGACATAGACGCGCAGATATTGCGCGTCGGTCAGTTCGTCCCACAGCTCCTTGAGCAGGAAGCGGTGGGTAAGGACCTTGCCGGCGTGCTGCACCAGCACGCGCAGCAGCTCGTATTCCTTGGGCGACAGCTTTACGTCCTGGTCGCCGACCTTGACGATGCGGCGGACCAAATCGACCGAGAGATCACCGGAGCGAAACACCGGCCGCTCGCCATGGACCTGCAACTGGTGCCGCAGCGCGGCGCGCATCCGCGCCAGCAATTCGTCCATCCCGAACGGCTTGGTCAGGTAGTCGTCGGCGCCGAGATCGAGCGCCTGCACCTTGCCGGCCTCGTCGCCGCGGCTCGACAGCACCACGATCGGCACGCTGTCGTTGCGGCCGCGGATCATGCGCAGCAGTTCGTGGCCCTGAATGTCGGGCAGACCGAGATCGAGAATGATCAGCGCCGGATTTTGCGCCAGCAACTCCAACGCCACCTTGCCGCTCGGCGCCTCCAGGATTTCGTAGCCCTGCGTGGAGAGGCCCATCCGCAGCAATTTGCGGATCGGCGGCTCGTCATCGACGACCAGGACCTTTACGGGCGCTGCACTCATGCGGCGGTATCCAGCACATCGCGACCCATCGGGATCGGCAGGCGGATGGTCAGCACCGCGCCGCTGCGATCGGTGCGGTTCGAGGCCGAGATGGTGCCATGCATGGCCTCGACAAAGCCGCGCGAGATCGCCAGCCCCAGGCCGGTGCCGGGGCGGACGTGGTCGCCCTTCTGGGCCCGATAGAATTTGTCGAATACGCTTTCCAGCTCCGTCGCCGGAATGCCGTCCCCTTCGTCGATGACCTGCAGCGACATCGAGGTTTTGTCGCGCTCGCTGCGGATCGAGATCGTGGTGCCGGGCGCAGCATATTTGGCGGCATTGTCGAGCAGGTTGAACAAAACCTGCTCAAACAGCACGGCATCCAGCTCCAGCATCGGCATATCGGAAGCCAGTTCGAGCGATACCTTGTGCTGCACCAGGATCTTGTCGGCGCGGCGCAGCACGCTGCCGACGATCTCGCCGATGTCCTGCCGCGTCGTGTTGGGCACGATCGCGCCGGATTCCAGCTTGGTCATGTCGAGCAGATTGGCAATGAAGCGATTGAGCCGCTCGGACTCGTCGATCACGGTGGCAAGCAGATCGTGCTTTTCGGTCTCGGTCAGCCCGTTGCCGAGGTCACGCATGGTGCCGGCGGCGCCGAGCACGGAAGCCAGTGGCGTCTTGAGATCGTGCGAGATCGAGGTCAATAGCGCCTGACGCAGGCGGTCGGATTCGACCGTGCGCTTGACCCGGTCCATGTCCTCCACCAGCAGCACGCGTTCGATGGCGAGCGCGCCCTGATCGACCAGCGCATCCAGCAACCGGCGCTGGTCCGGCGTCAGCAGCGGGCCTGATTTGTCGTCGTCGATGCCGATCACGCCGATCGGACCGCGGCCGGTCCGCATCGGCAGGAACAGCCGCTTGGCGCCGGGCAGCGTGTCCGAGCCGCGGCCGGCGATGCGGTCGTTGCCCCAGGCCCAGTTCGCTGCCGCCAGATCCGCCTTGTCCAGTTGATCTTCCGGCGGATAGCCGGTCTTGACGGCCAGGACGCCATCCTCCGGCAGCAGCAGCACCACCCTCACCTTCAGCATCAGCGCGATCTGATAGGCGGTCGCCCACAGCACGTCGTCGAGCGTCGCGGTGCCGGCCAGCTTGCGGCTGAAGGCGTAGAGCGATTCGGTGGTCCGGACGCGGCCGATCGCGGTCATCGCCTGGGTGCGCACCCGCGCCGCGACATTGGAAACCAGGATCGCGATCAGCATGAAGAAAAAGAATGCCGCGACGTTGGTCGGGTCGGTGATGGTGAACGTGTAGATCGGCGGCAGGAAGAAGAAATTGTAACTCAGCGAGCTGACGACGCTCGCCAGCAGCGACGGCCACAGGCCGTAACGCACCGCTACGCTGACCACGGCGGTGAGGAACACCAGATCGACGTTCTCGATGCCGAAGATCGGCCGGATCAGCTCGGCCGCAACGAGACCGACCGCCGTGAGCGCGAGCGCCATCAGATAGGGCGCGGGATCGAACGGAACCGGGCGCGCTTCGGCCGGCACCGCCGATTTGGCGGCCGGCGGCAGTTCGTCGCCGGCGATCACGTTGACGCTGATATTGCCGGCCCGCCGCACCAGATCATGCACCACCGAGCCGCGCACGATCTCGAACCACCACGAGCGCGTCGCCTTGCCGATGATGATTTGGGTGACGTTATTGGCCTGCGCGTAGCCGATCAAATCATCCGCAATACGCCGGCCGACGCCGGGAATGGTGACGGCCTCACCGCCGAGCGCTTCGGCAAGCCGCAGCGTGTCGGCCAGCCGGTCGCGCTGCTCCTCGGTCAGTTGCAGGCTGCGCCTTGTCTCGATCGAGATCGCGGTCCAGGGCGCATGCAGCCGGTCCGCTAGCCGTTTGGTCACGCGCACCAGGCCCGCCGCACGCGGATCCTCGCTGATGCAAACCAGGATGCGTTCACCTGCCGCCCAGGGGCCTGCGATCGCATTGGCCTGCATATGGGTGAGCAACTGCTCGTCGACGCGCTCGGCGGTGCGGCGCAACGCCAGCTCGCGCAACGCGGTCAGGTTGCCCGGCGAGAAATAATGCTCCAGCGCGCGCTCGGCCTGTTTGGGGACGTAAACCTTGCCCTCCTTCAGCCGCGCGATCAAATCGTCCGGCGTCAGGTCGATCAGCTCGATCGCGTCCGCCTGGTCGAACACCGAATCCGGCACGGTCTCGCGCACCCGCACATGGGTGATTTGCGCTACGACGTCGTTGAGGCTTTCGATGTGCTGGATATTGACCGCGGTATAGACGTCGATGCCGCGCGACAGCAGTTCCTCGACGTCGAGATAGCGCTTGGGGTGACGGCTGCCGGGGACGTTGGTGTGGGCGAGTTCATCGACCAGCGCGATCTGCGGGCGGCGCGCGATCAGCGCGTCGAGGTCCATCTCCTCCAGAATCTGGTCCTTATAGGAGGTGCGCTTGCGCGGGATGATTTCGAGGCCTTTTAGCAACGCCTCGGTCTCCACCCGGCCATGGGTTTCGACCGCGCCGACCACGACATCGAGCCCGGCCTTCAGCTTGGCATGGGCGTTCTGCAGCATCTCGTAGGTCTTGCCGACGCCGGGGGCGGCGCCGACAAAGATCTTCAGCCGCCCGGCCGCGTCGTTCTCGCGCCGGGCGGCCTCCAATAGCGCATCCGGCGAGGGTCTTTTATCGGGGTCGCGGCGCTGATCGGCCATAAGCCATTATAGTCCCGGACCCCGATGCCGCATAGTTGCGCTACTTCCCAGCCGCCGCGTCCAGCGCCAGATTCAGCGCCAGAACGTTAACGCGCGGCTCGCCCAGAAAGCCCGCCAAGCGGCCCTCGGTCTTGTCCGCGACGATCTGGCGAACCTGGTCTTCCGGCATGTTGCGCGCCTTGGCGACCCGCGGTACCTGGAACAGCGCGGCTTCCGGTGAAATATCGGGATCGAGGCCGCTGCCGGAGGTGGTGACGAGATCGACCGGCACCGGCATCGAGGGATTTTCCGCCTTCAGTTTGTCGTCGTCCTCCTTGATCCGGTCGCTCAGCGCCTTGCTGGTCGGCCCCAGATTGGAGCCGCTGGAATTGGCCGCATTGTAGGGCGCCGGCACGGTCTTGGTGGCATCGGCCGGATCAGCCGCCGTGGTCGCCGAGGGCCGGCCATGGAAATATTTGTCGCTGGTGAACTCCTGCCCGATCAGGGCGGAGCCGACCACCTTGCCGTCCTTTTCGATCAGGCTGCCTTCGGCCTGTTTCGGGAAGATCACGCCGACCACCGCTGTTATCGCCAGCGGATAGGCCAGGCCTGTGATCAGCGTCAGCGCAACCAGGAGGATGATGGCGGGGCGAATTTCTTTCAACACAACGGTTCTCCTAAGCCAGGTGCATCGCGGCGACGACGAGGTCGATCGCCTTGATGCCGATAAAGGGAATGATGATGCCGCCGACGCCGTAGATCATCAGGTTGCGGCGCAGCAGCGCGCCGGCGCCGATGGCGCGGTAGGCGACGCCTTTCAGCGCCAGGGGAATCAGCGCGATGATGATCAGCGCGTTGAAGATGATCGCCGACAGGATGGCGCTCTGCGGGCTTGCCAGATGCATGACATTGAGCACGCCGAGCTGCGGGTAGAACGCCAGGAACATCGCCGGGATGATGGCAAAGTATTTGGCGACGTCGTTGGCGATCGAGAACGTGGTCAGCGCGCCACGGGTCATCAGCAATTGCTTGCCGATCTCGACCACCTCGATCAGTTTTGTCGGGTTGGAGTCGAGGTCGACCATGTTGCCGGCCTCGCGGGCTGCCTGGGTGCCGGTGTTCATGGCGACGCCGACATCGGCTTGCGCCAGCGCGGGGGCGTCATTGGTGCCGTCGCCGCACATCGCCACCAGCTTGCCCTTGGCCTGCTCGTCCCGGATCAGTTTTAGCTTGTCCTCAGGCGTCGCTTGCGCGAGGAAATCATCGACGCCGGCTTCGGCGGCGATCGCGGCCGCGGTCATCGGGTTGTCGCCCGTGATCATCACGGTGCGGATGCCCATGCGGCGCAATTCGGCAAAGCGCTCGCGGATGCCGCCCTTGACGATATCCTTGAGCTGGACGACGCCGAGCAGGCGGCCGTCTTTCGCCACCGCCAGCGGCGTGCCGCCGGCCTTGGCGATTTCGTCGGAGATGGCGCGTATTTCGCGAGCGACGTCGGACGCATGCGCCGGCTGCAGCGCGCGGACAGTATTGCCCGCCGCCACGCGCAGATCGCCGCCGCCGACAAAGTTCAGGATCGCATCGACCGCGCCCTTGCGGACCGACGAGCCGCCGGTGTCGACGCCGCTCATCCGGGTCTGCGCGGTAAATGGAATGAACGTCGCGCCGAGCTCGGCCATGTCGCGGCCGCGGATGCCGTATTTCTCCTTGGCCAGCACGACGATGGAGCGGCCTTCCGGCGTCTCGTCGGCGAGCGAGGCCAGTTGCGCCGCGTCCGCCAGCTCCTGTTCGGTGACGCCCTGCACCGCGCGGAATGAGGTGGCTTGGCGGTTGCCGAGCGTGATGGTGCCGGTCTTGTCCAGCAGCAGCGTATCGACGTCGCCGGCGGCCTCGACGGCGCGGCCCGACATCGCCAGCACGTTGAAACGCACCAGCCGGTCCATGCCGGCGATGCCGATCGCGGAGAGCAACGCGCCGATCGTGGTCGGAATCAGCGTCACGAACAGCGCGACCAGAACGACCACGGAAATCGAGCCGCCGGCATAGGTAGCGTAGCTCGGGATCGTAACCGTGGCGAACACGAAGATGATGGTGAGACCCGCGAGCAGGATGTTGAGCGCGATCTCGTTCGGCGTCTTCTGCCGCTCGGCGCCTTCCACCAGCTTGATCATGCGGTCGATGAAGGTCGAGCCTTGAGCTGCGGTGATGCGAACCCGGATCCAGTCGGACAACACCTGCGTGCCGCCGGTCACCGCCGAGCGGTCGCCGCCGGATTCGCGGATCACGGGGGCGGATTCGCCGGTGATCGCGGCCTCATTGACGGACGCGACGCCCTCGATCACCTCGCCGTCGGAGGGAATGTTGTCACCGGCCTCGACCAACACGACATCGCCGACCTTCAGGCTGGTGCCTGGCACCATGCGGTAGGTCTTGTCGGAACCGGCCAACAGCTTGGCTTGGCTCTCGGTGCGGGTCTTCTTCAGCGATTCCGCCTGCGCCTTGCCGCGGCCTTCGGCAACGGCTTCAGCAAAATTGGCGAACAGCACCGTGAACCACAGCCACAGGATAATCTGGAAGGTAAAGCCAAGGCCTTCCCCTGATGTGACGAGGTCGCGAACGAAGATCACCGTGGTCAACAGGGCGACGATCTCGACCACGAACATCACGGGATTCTTGATCATCAGCCGCGGATCGAGTTTTGCGAACGCCGAACCGATCGCGGGCAGGACGATCTTCGGGTCGAGCATCGCGGAGACCGGCACCCGTTTCTGCAATTTCATGGTTTCCATGGACGTAACTCCGTAAGTCGTTCGGATGCGGTCAGAACAAAGTGTGGGCGTTCATCGCGAGGTGCTCGACGATCGGCCCCAACGCCAGCGCCGGGAAGAAGGCGAGACCGCCGATGATCAGGATCACGCCGACGACGAGGCCGACGAACAGGCCGCCCGTGGTCGGTAGCGTCCCGGCCGACGGCGGGATCGACTTCTTGCCGACGAGCGAGCCGGCCAGCGCCATCGCCGGCACGATCATGAAGAAGCGGCCGACGAACATCGAACAGGCGAGCGTCAGGTTGAAGAAGAAGGTGTTGCCGGTGAGGCCAGCGAATGCCGAGCCGTTGTTGCCGGTCGACGAGGTGAACGCATAAAGCACCTCTGTAAACCCGTGCGGGCCGGCATTGGCCATCGAGGCTACCGCCGACGGCAGCACCACGGCGACCGCGGTCCAGCCCAGATACATCAGCGGCAGCACCAGGATCGCGAGCGTCGCCATCTTGACCTCGCGGGCCTCGATCTTCTTGCCGACATATTCCGGCGTGCGGCCGACCATCAGGCCCGCCACGAAGATCGCCAGCACCACGAACAGCAGCATGCCATAGAGCCCGGCGCCGACGCCGCCGACGATGATCTCGCCGAGCTGCATGTTGATCAGCGGAATCATGCCGCCGAGCGCGGTGAAACTGTCGTGCATGGCGTTGACCGCGCCGCAGGACGCCGCCGTGGTGATCACCGCGAACAGGCTGGAGGCGACGATGCCGAAGCGGACTTCCTTGCCTTCCATGTTGCCGCCCGTGAGTCCCAACGCCTGCAGCGTCGAGGTGCCGTTGGCTTCGGCCCAATAGGTCACGGTGACGCCGGCCACGAACAACACGCCCATCACGGCGAGGATCGCCCAGCCCTGGCGCGGGTTGCCAACCATGCGCCCGAACACGTTGGTGAGCGCCGCGCCGAGCGCGAAGATCGAGATCATCTGCACGAAGTTCGACAGCGCGGTGGGGTTCTCGAAGGGATGCGCGGCATTGACGTTGAAGAAGCCGCCGCCGTTGGTGCCGAGCATTTTGATGGCGACCTGCGAGGCGACCGGGCCGACCGCGATGGTCTGCTTGGCGCCTTCCAGCGTGGTGGCATCGACATAGGCCCCTAACGTCTGCGGGATGCCCTGCCAGACCAGGAACAGCGCATAGACGACGCAGATCGGCAGCAGCACATAAAGCGTGGTGCGCGTCACATCGACCCAGAAATTGCCGATGGTGCGCATCGAGGAACGCGAAAAGCCGCGGATCAGCGCCACCGCGAGCGCGATGCCGGTCGCCGCCGACAGGAAGTTCTGGTGGGTCAGGCCGAGCATCTGGGTCAGATAGGACAGCGTGGTTTCACCGCCGTAGTTCTGCCAGTTGGTGTTGGTGATGAAGCTGATCGCGGTGTTGAAGGAGAGATCCTGGGGTACCGCGGATTGCCCGGCGGGGTTGAACGGCAACGGCCCCTGAAGACGCAGCAGCGCGTAAAGAATGACAAAACCCCCGACATGGAACAGCAGCATAGCGACCGTATAGGTCAGCCAATGCTGCTCGCGCTTCTCGTCGACGCCGCCGATCCAGTACAGCCCGGCCTCGACCAGCCGCAGCACCGGCGACAGAAACGTGCGCTCGCCGTTGAAGACGCGAGTCATGTAGCCACCGAGGGGTTTGACCAGCGCAACCACGATCGCGCAGAACAGAATGATTTGAATCCAGCCAATGACGGTCATCGGAATGTGCCTTTGAAGGGTGCGCGGGACGGGCGGTGAAAAGCGGTCAGAACCGTTCGGGCCGCAGCAGGGCGTAGGTCAGGTAAAACAGCAGCCCGAGCGAGACGAGGCCGGCGAGCGAATAATCGAAGATCATGGTTGTTAACCCTTCTTCAAAGCGTTTTCGAGCGAAGCGGGTACCGGTTCGCGTGAAGAAAACGTGTCACACTTTCAGAGCCGCTCGCAGGCGTAGGTGTAACCTATCGCCAGCGCGAAGAAGCCGAGCCCAAGGGCCAGCATCACGACGTCCCACATGAGATGCTCCTATGCGGTGTAAGCTGCGGGCCGCATCAACGCGGACTCCGCTTCCGTTGCCGGTGAAATGCCACCCGGCGCATAGGTTTTCGAGGCGGCCGCAATGCCGATGTTATAGGAATCTCATAAAGGGCCGGGCGCCTCGCCGCCGGCGAGTCACGACGGCACGGCCGGGTGAACCGGCCACGCGCGTTGACGGAACGGCCATTTCGGCCGGACGGCGGCGCGGGTCCATCGCGTTTTCGAACGAAGTGGACGCCGGTTCGCGTGAAGAAAACGCGTCAAACCGGGAATTCCGAACATCGGGTCTGATTCAATCAGAGCCGATGCTCAGAACTGCTCGAATCCGAAGTGCATTCCGTCCCGGCCGGAGGTGCCGGAAAAATGACCGCCCCAGAAGAAGCCGAGATCGTTGGCGGGCCTGCATCGGCCGCCCGGCCGAGATCCCCGCCGGGCGGCCGGCTTGCTTGCCGGCCAGGCCTCCCGCTGTTGCCGGCTTGCCGTTTGCGCTTTATCTGACTGTGGTTTTGACCGAATCGCCTCGTTTTGGCCTTTAGATCCCGCTCCGGGAGATCCGATGCCCCCGAACCATGTCGACGTCCCGAACGCGCTGGACCGCATCCTGAACGCGGCGGCGGATAACTTCCGGATCGCGAAAATCCTGCTGCAGATGGGGCTCGACCCCAACAACATCACCTACGACGCGATCTTCAATCGCCTGACGGAAATCATCGTCGCCAACATCACGCTGGCCAACATGTTGGCGCTGGTCGGCGCCATCTTCTTTGTCGCGACCCTGCTGACGCGCACGATCGTGCCGCTGCGCGTCGCCAACATGTTCGGTTGCGCGTTCTTCGCGGCGTTCGGCGCTCTCGCCGGCGATATCAAGACGTTCCTGCTGTATTTCCTGCTGCTGCCGATCAATGCTGTTCGGCTTCGTCAGATGCTCAATCTGGTCAAGAAAGCGCGCAACGCCACCAAGGGCGACACCTCGATGGAATGGCTGAAGCCGTTCATGACCGCGCGAAAATATCGCAAGGGCGACGTGCTGTTTCGGAAGGGCGATGTCGCGCACGACATGCTGCTGACGGTGACCGGACAATTCGTGGTCACCGAAATCGACGTCAAGCTGCCGCCGGGAAGCCTGATGGGCGAGCTCGGCTTCCTGTCACCGGAAAACCGGCGCACCGCGACCATCGAGTGCATCGAGGACGGCCAGGTGCTGACCATCACCTATGACAAGCTGCTCGAAATCTATTTCCAGAATCCGCAGTTCGGCTATTACTTCCTGGTTCTGACCAGCCAGCGGCTGCTCGAGAACATCGCAAGGCTCGACACCATCGTAGCCCAGCACAAGGCCGCCGCGCAGCAGGTGGCCGGCGCCTGACGCGCCACGCCGCCGCTACTCCGCGGCGCTGCGCAGTTCCGCCTTCTCGACCCGCACCGCGCAGAACTTGAATTCGGGAATCTTGCCGAACGGGTCGAGCGCCGGATTGGTCAGGAGATTGGCCGCTGCTTCCGCATAGCAGAACGGCATGAACACCATGTTTTCCGGCACGTCGCGATCGCTGCGCACTTTCACCTCGACCGCGCCGCGCCGCGTCTGCATCCGGATGAAATCGCCGGGCCACACTTTTAAGCGCCGCATGTCCTTGGGCGACATGAACGCCACCGCCTCGGGTTCGATCTGGTCCAGCACATGAGACCGCCGGGTCATCGAACCGGTGTGCCAGTGCTCCAGCACGCGGCCGGTCGACAGCACCATCGGATATTCGTCATCGGGCAATTCGTCCGGCGGCAGCACATGCGCCGACACGATCTTGCCGCGGCCGCTGGCGGTCGGAAAACCTGTGGTGAAGATGATCTCGTTGCCCGGCTTGTCCGGGTCGTCCACCGGATAGGTCACCGCGCCCTCGCGCACCAGCCGCTCCCAGGTGATGTTCTTCAGCGACGGCATCAGCGCCGCCATCTCGGTGAAGACTTCGCCTGGACCCGCGTAATTCCACGGCAGGCCCATCCGCTTGCCGATCTCCTGGATGATCCACAAATCCTGCCGCGCATCGCCCGGCGGTTTGATCACCTCGCGCGCGAGCTGCACGCGGCGGTCGGTGTTGGTGAAGGAGCCGGACTTTTCCGCGAACGCCGAGGCCGGCAGGATGACGTCGGCATGGAACGCGGTCTCGGTGACGAACAGATCCTGCACCACCAGATGATCGAGTTTTGCCAGCGCCTGGCGGGCGTGCTGCAGGTCGGGATCCGACATCGCGGGGTTTTCGCCCTCGACATACATGCCGTGGATCTCGCCGGCATGGATCGCGTTCATGATCTCCACGACCGTAAGCCCGCGCTCGGGATCGAGCTTCTGTCCCCACAGCTCTTCGTAGGCGCCGCGCATGTCGTCGCGGTCGACCGGCTGATAGTCCGGCAGGAACATCGGGATCAGGCCGGCGTCGGAAGCGCCCTGCACGTTGTTCTGGCCGCGCAGCGGATGCAGCCCGGTGCCGGGGCGGCCGACCTGGCCGGTGATCAGCGCCAGCGCGATCAGGCAGCGCGCGTTATCGGTGCCGTGGACGTGCTGGCTGATGCCCATGCCCCAGAAGATGATGGAGGATTTTGCGCGCGCGTAAATGCGGGCGACCTCACGCAACGTCTCGGCCGGGATGCCGCAGATCGGCGCCATCTTCTCCGGTGTGAAGTCGACGATCTTGGCCTTCAACTCCTCATAGCCCTCGGTATAGCCCGCGATATACTGCTCGTCGGTCAGCCCTTCCGTGATGATGGTGTTGATCATCGCGTTCAGCAGCGCGACGTCGGAGCCAGGCTTGAACTGCAAATGCATGGTCGCGTGGCGCGACAGCGACTGCCGCCGCGGGTCTATCACGAACAGCTTGGCGCCGCGCTTGGCCGCGTTTTTGATGAAGGTGGCGGCGACCGGATGGTTGACGGTCGGGTTGGCGCCGATCACCCAGATGACTTCGGCGTCCGCAGCGGCCGCGAACGGCGCCGACACCGCGCCCGAGCTCAAACCTTCGAACAAAGCGGCGACCGACGAGGCATGGCACAGCCGCGTGCAATGGTCGACATTGTTGGAGCCGAAGCCGGTCCGTACCAGTTTCTGGAACAGATAGGCTTCCTCGTTCGATCCCTTTGCCGAGCCGAACCCGGCGAGCGCCTTGGGTCCCTTTTCGTCCCTGATCTTGACCAACCCCCGCGCCGCGATGTCGAGCGCCTCCTCCCACGAAGCTTCGCGGAAATGCGTGAACGGATTGGCCGGATCGACCTGGTCGTTGGCATCCTTCTTCACGCCCGGCAACCGCACCAGCGGTTTGGTCAGGCGATTGGGATGATGGATGTAGTCGAAACCGAAGCGGCCCTTGACGCAGAGCCGGTTGTGGTTGGCCGGGCCGTCGCGGCCCTCGGCGTAGATCACCTTCTCGTCCTTGACCTGATAGGTGACCTGGCAGCCGACGCCGCAATACGGGCACAGCGAATCGATCTTCTTGTCCGGATAGGTAACGCGGGTCTGGTTCTCGTCCAGCATCACCGCCGGCATCAGCGCGCCGGTCGGGCAGGCCTGCACGCATTCGCCGCAGGCGACGCAGGTCGATTCCCCCATCGGATCGTCGAAATCGAATACGATCTTGCTGTCGTGGTTGCGATAGGCCATGCCGATGACGTCGTTGACCTGCACCTCGCGGCAGGCGCGCACGCACAGCCCGCATTGGATGCAGGCATCGAGGTTGACGCGCATCGCCGGATGGCTGGAATCGGCCTGCCAACGTTCCGCGGCCGGGAACCGGCTCTCGGTAACCTCGACCTTTTCCGCCCAGTGCCAGAATTTCGAATCCGGATCGTGCGAGGTTTCGCGCGCCGGCTGGTCGGCGACCAGCAGCTCCATCACCATCTTCTGCGCCGCGATCGCACGCGCGCTTTCCGACTTCACTTTCATGCCGACGCTGGGCGTGCGCTTGCAGGACGCCGCCAGCACGCGCTCGCCCTCGATCTCGACCATGCAGGCGCGGCAATTGCCGTCGGGCCGGTAGTCCGGCTGCGGCGAATAGCACAGATGTGGAATCTCGTGGCCTTGGCGCTTGGCCACCTGCCAGATGGTTTCGCCGACCCGGGCCTCAACCTGCTTACCGTCGAGCTCGAAGGCGATCGTCTGAGGTCCGCTGCCCTTGCCGCCGACCGTCCCGATCGGCTCGCCATGCGTGACCGTGACGCGGCCATCCGGTTCGTTCTTGCCGCCCGCGGCGCCCTTGGCGTCGTGGCCGTAGCCCTGCGGCGTCGGACTGTCAGTGCTCATTGTGAAACCTCAGGGTCCATTGGTCCGGTCATTCCGCAGCCTGCTTGGGCAGGAACTCGTCCGGGAAATATTTAATCACTGAAGTCAGCGGATTCGAGGCCGCCTGGCCAAGGCCGCAAATCGAGGCATCGCGCATCGCCTGGCTCAACTCACCGAGCAATTCGGCGTTCCAGACCGGCCGCTGCATCAGGATCGCCGCCTTCTGGGTCCCGGCCCGGCACGGCGTGCACTGGCCGCAGCTTTCGTCCTCGAAGAACTTCATCAGGTTCAGCGCCGCCGCCTTCACGCTGTCCTGCTCGGACAGGATGATGACCGCGGCCGAGCCGATGAAGCAGCCGTATTTTTCCAGCGTGCCGAAATCGAGCGGAATGTCGTCCATCGCCGCCGGCAGGATGCCGCCGGAGGCGCCACCCGGCAAATAAGCGTGGAAGGTATGGCCGTCCGCCATGCCGCCGCAGAACTCGTCGATCAGTTCGCGCACGGTGATGCCGGCCGGCGCCAGCTTCATGCCGGGATTTTTCACCCGTCCGGAAACGGAAAACGAGCGCAGCCCATGACGGTCGTTGCGGCCATGACTCTTCCACCACTCCGCGCCTTTTTCGACGATGTCGCGGACCCACCACAGCGTCTCGATATTGTTGATCAGCGTCGACAGACCGAACAGGCCGACCTGGAACGGATAAGGCGGCTTGTGCCGCGGCAGTCCGCGCTTGCCCTCGATGCTTTCCAGCAGCGAGGATTCCTCGCCGCAGATATAGGCCCCTGCCCCGCGCCGCAGATGCAGCCTGGGCCCGACCGGCGGCAGTTTTGCGATTTCCCGATCGAGGATTTCGCGCGCCGCCGGATATTCGTCGCGGATATAGATGTAGATGTCGGGCGCTTCGACCACATGGGCGCCGATCAGCATGCCCTCGAGAAAGCGATGCGGATCGCGCTCGAGATACCAGCGGTCCTTGAAGGTACCGGGCTCGCCTTCGTCGCCGTTGACGGCCATTAGCCGCGGCCCGGGCTCGCCGAGCACCGCGCGCCATTTTCGTCCGGTCGGAAAACCCGCGCCGCCAAGTCCGCGCAACGACGCGTCGTCGAGCGCCTTGAGCAAATCTTCCTTGGCGAGATCGCCGGAGCGAACCCGCTCGAGCAGTTTGTAGCCGCCGCCGGCGACGTAAGCCTCGTAGCCGATATAGTCAGGAAGATGGGCGTGGGTATCGCCGCTGCCGGCGGCCGCCAGCACGCCGTCCACATCGGCATGGTCAACGAAATTGTGGCCGACCTCGGCTGCCGGCGCGGTATCGCAGCGGCCGACGCAGGGCGCGCGCACCACGCGGATGCCGGGCCCGGCGCGATCTTGCAATTCGTGCAGCAGTTTTTCGCCGCCCAGCATCGCGCAGGTCAAGGAATCGCAGACCCGGATGGTCAAAGGCGCGATGTCGGGCTCGCCTTCCTTCACGATGTCGAAATGCGCGTAGAAGGTCGCGGTCTCGAACACTTCCGCAAAAGACAGCATCATCTCATCGGCCAGAGCCGCGAGATGCGCCGCGGAGATCTGGTTATATCTAGCCTGGATCAGATGCAGATATTCGATCAGCAGATCGCGGCGGCGCGGCCGGTCGCCGAGCAGAAGCTCGATTTCATGCGCGGCGGTCGGGTCGACCTGACGCCCCTTGGGCGTTGACCGGGCCCGCTTGCGCCCTTCGCCCGGATGCTCGAACGGGTGAACCTTCTGCACGTCGTGAACCATCAAAAGTCCCTTCTTCTCAGGCGACTCTAGACCTTGGCATGCCAGATGCCAAGAACCAAGTATAGGGGAATCAGCCTGTAAACTAAGCCACGGGCACGTGAGAAAGCGATAGGGAGATCGGCTAAGCCGCCTCCAGGGTCCGGACCAGCAACATGGCTCCGATCAGCGCCCCGACCGACAAGACCACCGATCCAATCATATGGCCCCACGGCAACCGCCTGCCCTCGTTCCATCAGGTAAAACGCGTCCAGCGAGAAGGTAGAGAATGTGGTGTAGCCACCGCAGATCCCTACCGTCAGAAAGACCCTGACGGCCTGCGGCAAATCCCACCTTGTGGCGAACATGCCGATCAGGAACGACCCGGTGACGTTGATGATCAGCGTCCCCCAGGGAAAGTCGACGCCGAGCAATCTGCCGGAGCCGATGCCGACCAGATATCGCGTGACCGAACCGAGCGCGCCGCCAAACGCGACGGCGATGATGAGTTGGAAATTCAATATTTTCTCCTTTTTCTCGCCAGGCATTCGGCCAGGCCGCTGAACAAGCCGAAAGCGAGCGCGGCAAAGACGATTTCGCGGGGCGCGTCGAAGAGGTGCGCCAACAAAGCGACCAGCCAGATCGAGCCGACCAGCCAAAGCGCGACTGAAAGAGACGGTGGAAGAGATGTTCGGAATCCTGCCATCGGTCGCTCCTCGGTTCAGGGCAACGAGACCGGTAGCGCACACGCTCCTACCGGCGCTTCGGGCCCGGTAGGAGCCATCAGCCTTGCGGCGGGTATCGGGGGACTCCATCCCCATCAACGTTGAAGGGGCATGCTCCGCCGAAGCATGCCCCCTCAACCATCTTGATCGCCTGCGGCGAATCGAACCTACGAGAACAGCTTCATCGAGTTGATGAGGGTCTGCACCACGCCGAAGATGAGCGGGATGCCGACAAAGCCCCAAGCCAACACGAGTTGAAGCGTCGTGGTTTCCTGATGTTCTGCGTCCATGATTCAGTTCCCTTATGCCCGAGCCGCTTGTGGAGCGGTCGCGTTTGCGGGGACCGGCTCGGTTCCACGCTTATCGTTGGCCGCCATGTGGAAGCGGGCATCGACTGCCTTCACGAAGAAGTTGCAGATGAAGCCGATCACCAGCAACCCCGCCATGATGTACATGGTGGTGTTGTAGGCCTGCGCCTTCGGCACGCCATGCGTGACGTTGTACTCGCGGATGTAGTTGACGAGCACGGGCCCAAAGATGCCGGCCATCGACCAGGCCGTCAGCAGCAGGCCGTGGATGGCGCCGACGTATCGGGTGCCGAACATGTCGCGCAGGTAGGCCGGCACGGTGGAGAAGCCGCCGCCATACATCGAGATGATGACGAGGAAGCAGACCACGAAGCCGACCACGCTGCCGTGCGTGCCGGTGTAGGGCACCGTGCAATACAGCGCGAAGCCCAACACCATGAACACGAAGTAGGTGTTGCGGCGGCCGATATAGTCGGAGGTTGACGCCCAGGCGAAGCGGCCACCCATGTTGAACAGGCTCATCAGACCGACGAAGCCAGCGGCTGCGACCGGCGTGATGTGGCCCGGGAACATTTCCTGGCTCATCGCGGAGGCCTGTCCGAGCACGCCGATGCCGGCGGTCACGTTGAGGCAGAGCACCCACCAGATCAGCCAGAACTGCGGCGTCTTCAGCGCGTCGTAGACGAAGACGTCGTTACGGGTGATCAGGCCCTTGGATTCGGTCGGCGCAACATAGCCCGCCGGCTTCCAGCCCGGCGCCGGCACGCGCACGATGATCGAGCCGACCACCATGAAGAAGAAGTAGACCACGCCGAGCACGATAAAGGTCTCGGTAACGCCGACATGGGTCGCGGTCTTGAACTGGCTCATCAGCCACACCGACAGCGGAGACGCGATGAAGGCGCCGCCACCAAAACCCATGATGGCCATGCCCGTCGCCATGCCCGGACGATCCGGGAACCATTTGATCAGGGTCGAGACCGGCGAGATGTAGCCGATGCCGAGCGCGATACCGCCGAGTACGCCGTAGCCGAGATAGATCAGCCAGAGCTGATGGGTAGAGGTGCCGATCGCGGAGATGAAGAAGCCGCCGGCCCAGCAACAGGCCGCGGTGAACATCGCCTTGCGCGGACCGCCTTCCTCGACCCAGCGGCCGAAGATCGCCGACGAGACGCCGAGGAAGAAGATGGCGATCGAGAAGATCCAGCCGAGCTCGGTGAGCTTCCAGTCATTCGGCGCCGAATCGGTGATGCCGATCAACCTGGTCATCGGCAGGTTGAACACGCTGTAGGCATAGGCCTGGCCGATGCACAGATGCACGCACAGCGCCGCTGGCGGCACCATCCACCGGCTGTATCCCGGCTTCGCAATCGTATGATCGCGATCAAGAAACGATAAGGCACCCATTTATTTCCTCCATACAGCCGCCCATTTGCGGACGTGTCTGCCGTCGACGATCCCGTCCCTCAGCCCATCACCGCGAGCAGCCGCCACATTGCTGCTTCGCACCATTTTCGACATGCGCCAGGATCGCTAAGCGCATTCGAGAATTCTAACCCCCGGCAATACGGGATATGCCCGCCACAATGTCCGGCCCCGGATGTGAAAGTGTCGCGCCCCAAAAAAGCCTGTCCCGCCCCAGGCACGACTCGTTCTCCGCAGCACTGCAGAGTAGCCGATTGGGACAGAAGCCGGAACGGGTGTCGATAGGTAAAAGGTAGATATCGGCCGCTCAGGATCGATTGGCAGATGGCAACGGCTGATTTGCCTTTTCTATCAGGAACACGATGCGGCGCTCGGCGCGCTCGGTGATCTCGACCTTGTCGCCGGTTTCCCGGATCAGGTTCGGGATATCGATCACCGACAGCGGATCGGTGCAGTGCACTTCCAGAAAATCACCGGGCGGTACCGTCTTCAGCGCCTTTCGCGTTTTCAACGCCGGCAAGGGACATTTAAGTCCGCTGAGATCGAGCTTTGTGGTGGCCATACCGCAACATGGCGAAGCGCCAGCGGATCGTCAATTACGTAGCGTTTTCGAGCCAAGCATGCCCTCGGACTTGAACCGTGGGTGGATACCGGTTCGCGCCGGGAAAACGCGTCAAAACAAGAATCCAGGCAAATCGATTGTCAGATCAAGCTGCTGTAACTGAGGAACCCGACGGTCTGGCCCGGTTCGACCCCTGTGATCTCCTCGCCGAGTTCGACCAGGCCGTCGGTATCGACCAGCGACGACAACAGGCCGGCGCCCTCGCGCGGAAATTTGACTGCCTCCGGCATACCGCCTTCACCGCTGCGCAAATTGACGCGGACATATTCGCGGCGGGCGATTTTCTTCCTGTAGCTGAAAGCCGCGCGAACCGGCATCGGCAGGAGAGGCTGTTGTGCAGCGCCAGATAGCGCCAGCACCGTCGGCCGCACCACATGCACGAAGGTGACAAAACTCGCCACGGGATTACCGGGCAGGCCGATAAAGGGCGTGCCGCCGATGATTCCCATCGCCACCGGGCGGCCCGGCTTAATCGCCATCCGCCATAGCACCAGTCGGCCGGCGCTCTCGACCGCGGCCTTGACGTGATCTTCCTCGCCGGTGGAGACGCCGCCGGTGGTCAGAATCAGATCGTGATTGCCCGCGGCCTTTTGCAACGCGTCCGATAGAGGCGCGCGTTCGTCGCGCAGGATGCCGAGATCAGAGACCTCGCAGTCCAGGCGCTTGAGCATCGCCATCAGCATGAAGCGGTTGGAATCGAACAATTGTGCCGATGCGCGCTTTCCTCCCGGCGAAACCAGTTCGTCCCCGGTAGAGAACACGGCAACGCGAATCCGCCTGACCACCTCTAACTGCGTCAGCCCGAACGCGGCCGTGAGCGCGACATCCTGCGGCCGCAGCCGGAGGCCCGCGGCCAGCGCGGCATGTCCGGCGGGGACGTCTTCGCCGGCCGGACGCACATTGGCGCCGGGCTTCAATCCCGCGGGCAATAGCACTTTGCCGTCGTCGGCGATCTCAACGTCTTCCTGCATGAACACGGTGTCGGCGCCTGCGGGCATCGGTGCGCCGGTAAAGATTCGCATCGCTTGTCCGGGCCGGATCGCTGCGATCGCGGAGGCGCCGGCCGCGATCCGTCCCGTGACGGCAAACGCCCTCGCCTCGCCTTGCGGCAGGTCGCGGCTTGCCACCGCATAGCCGTCGACCGCCGAATTGGTAAATGGCGGCAGCGGCAATGGCGCAACGACGGCGCGTGCGAGCACGCGCCCGTCGGCAGCCCCGAGCGCAACGGTCTCGACCTCTTCGACCTTCTCGACGCGCGCGGCGATGATGCCGACGGCCTCGTCGACCGACATCATCGGGCCGCCGAAGGCAAAGCAATCATCCGACAATTGCGCCATCTTGCCTCTCAGAACCTATCTCTCGAGGATTCGGCAGCATGTTTCGCCAGCACGTCAGCGAGCGGCACCGCCGCGCGCCGCAGCAAATCGCCCGCTGCCGCCACATCATCGAGATGGGCCAGCGGCAGCGTGGTTTCAACCGTCGCATCCGTGACGATGCCGACGATATCGGGGTCTTCGGGAAACAGCAGCGGCTTGTCGTTGCCAATCCTGTGCACTTCGATCTTGCGGTGCGGCTCGCGCTTGAAACCCTCGATGATCACGAGATCGACCGGCGACATCTTTGCCAGTAGTTCCGGCAGCGGCGGCTCGCCGGCGCCGCGCAATTCATGCATCAGCGCCCAGCGCCGCGTCGAGGACACCAGCACCTCGGTCGCGCCGGACTGCCGATGCACCCAGGAATCCTTGCCGGGCACGTCCACGTCGAATTCGTGATGGGCGTGTTTGATCACGGACACGCGCAGGCCCTGGCCGCGCAGATACGGGATCACCCGCGACAGCAAGGTGGTCTTGCCCGCGCCGCTCCATCCCGACAGCCCGATCACTTTCATTCCAACGCTCCGGAACCCGCGCTTCCACGCGTCGTCATGCCCGGCCTTGTGCCGGGCATCCACGTCTTTCCTTGCAGCCAGTAAGACGTGGATGGCCGGGTCAAGCCTGGCCATGACGGCGTGGTTAATAATGCCCCCGTGCTTATATCAGCACCCGTGCAAAGTCATGCTAACCTGCCGATATGATGAAGATCGACAAGACGTCCGTCCCGCTGATCGTGCCCAATCCCGGCGACCCCAGGTTGACCGAACGCGTCGCCGGGACCGACCAGACCGGGGCCGCGGTGGAGATCAACGTTCCGGTCGAGCGGCCGCTGACGCTGTATCTGAACGCGCAGGAGATCGTCACCATGATGACGATCGGCGACTACCCGGAATACCTCGCGCTCGGCTATCTCCTGAACCAGAACATGCTGAAATACAGCGACGTCGTCACCGAGGTCGAATACGACGACGATTTGCAGGTCGTGGTGGTGCGCACCGAGCATCACACCAATTTCGAGGCCAAGCTGAAGAAGCGCACGCAGACCTCGGGCTGCGCGCAGGGCACCGCGTTCGGCGACCTCTTGGAAGCGGTGGAAAGCGTGGCGCTGCCGCAAGCGGAGCTGCGCACCTCCTGGCTCTACCAGATGACGCACACCATCAACACGATGCCCTCGCTTTATCTCGAGGCCGGCGCGATCCACGGCTGCGTGCTGTGCAAGGAGGGTACGCCAGTCTGTTACACCGAGGACGTCGGCCGGCATAACGCGGTCGACAAGATCGCCGGCTGGATCTATCGCCACGGCGTCGATCCCGCCGACAAGATCCTCTACACCACGGGGCGGCTGACTTCCGAGATGGTGATCAAGACGGTGCGGATGGGGATTCCAATCCTGGTGTCGCGTTCGGGCTTTACCGCCTGGGGCGTCGATCTGGCGCGGCAGGTCGGACTGACGCTGGTCGGGCGCGCGCGCGGCAAGCGGTTCATCGCGCTGTCGGGCGCGGAACGGATTGTCTACGATCAGAATCTTGCGTTTGTCGAAGAGGAATCCGCGCGGCACAAGCGCAAAGGCGAAGACCGTGACCAATAGTGTTCCCGCGGTGCTGCTCGCCGGCGGGCTGGCGCGGCGAATGGGCGGCGGCGACAAGCCGATGCGCCGGATCGGCGGCCGCACCATCCTCGAGCGCGTGATCGCGCGGCTAAAGCCGCAATGCGGCGAGCTCATTCTCAACGCCAATGGCGATCCGGCGCGATTTGCCGAATTCGGACTGCCTGTCATCGCGGACACGGTCGAAGACTTTCCGGGACCGCTGGCCGGCATTTTGGCCGCGCTCGACTGGACCGCGGCGCATCGGCCCGACGTGCGCTTTATCTTGAGCGCCGCGGCGGATTGCCCGTTTTTGCCGCGCGATCTGGTGGCGCGGCTGACCCGCGCGCTAGCCGAACAGGACGCGCAGCTTGCGGTCGCGTCCTCCGGCGGCCAATCGCATCCGGTGATCGGGCTATGGAGCGTCGCGTTGCGCGAGGAACTGCGCCATGCGCTGGTGGTCGAAGATATCAGGAAGATCGACCGCTGGACCTCGCGCTATAACCTCGCCACCGTGAGTTGGCCGACCACGCCGCTCGATCCCTTCTTCAACGCCAACACCATGGACGATATCGCGGAAGCGGATCGGCTGGCGGCGCTGGACGACAATCAGGCTTAGAAAGCAAAAGAAAGAAGCCAACATGGACCTTCAGCTCAAATCGAAAACCGCCGTGGTGAGCGGCGCCAGCATCGGCATTGGCCGCGCCGTTGCAAAAGCGCTGGCGCACGAGGGCGTTCGCGTTGTAGCCGTGGCGCGGCGCCAGGACTTGCTGGAGCAACTGGCGCAGGAGGCGAAGGCCGAAGGCGTCGAGATCATTCCCATCGTGCAGGACATCATGCAGCCCGACGCCGCGCAACAACTCGCGGAGGCCGCGCTCGGAAAACTCGGCCACGTCGACATTCTCGTCAACAATGCCGGCGGCAGCCGGCCGTTGCCGGTCGATGCGCCCGACAGTGCCTGGGACGAGGCGATGCAGCTGAATTTTACCCGCTACCGCCAGGTCACGCACGCGCTGTTGCCACAGATGATCAAGCGCGAATGGGGGCGCATCGTCAACGTAACAGGCAAATCCGAGCCCGAGGGTCTCAATGCCGCGTTTGCCGCCAAGGCGGCGGTGCACGCCTGGGCCAAGGGACTTTCACGGGAGATCGGCGAGCACGGCATCACCGTCAATTGCATTCCGCCCGGCCGGATCATGAGCGAACAGATCCGCCGCAACTATCCCGAGGATTACCGCAAGCGCTTTGCGGAAGAGGAAATTCCGGTCGGCTATTGGGGCGAGCCGGAAGACCTCGCGGCACTGGTGGTGTTTCTGGCCTCGCCGGTGGCGCGCTACATCACCGGCGCGGTGATCCCGGTCGACGGCGGGCTGCGGCGGTATCAGTTTTAGAATCCCTCCGCCTCACGCCGGCCGGAATCCGGCTTGCGTCAGTGCGGCGCGGCCTTCCTGCGAGGCCAGCGCATCGAAAAACGCCTGCACCGCCGGGCGCTGTTTGCGCGCGGTCACCAGCGCGAAATCGTAATGTTCCTCGGCGAGCGGAATGAAGCCGAGGTCCGCGGCGTGGGCGACCGGCGCGATCGTCATGCCCCAATCGGCGCGATGCTGCGCCACCGCGGCCGCCACCGCATTATGCGAGCGCGGCTGATTCCAGTAGCCGTCTGGCCGCGCCTCGCCGAGCAGCCGGTCGATCAGGATGCGGGTGCCGGCGCCCTGGTTGCGATTGACCATGATGCAGGCGGGATCGGCCAACGCCGCGCACACCGCCTGCTGCGCGCTCAAGCCTTCGAAACGTTTGTCGCCCTTGCGGAACACGATGCCCTGCATCCGCCGCCAGCCCGGCACCAGTTCAAGGCCATCCGCGAGATAGGGCGTGTTGTAGGTCTCGGTCTTTTCATCGAACAGATGGATCGGCGCGAAATCGCATTCGCCGCGCTTGGCCGCCGCCAGCCCGCCGAGGCTGCCGACCGCGATCGAACGCACCAGAAGGCCGGCGCGCGCCAGCGGGGCGGTAACGAGGTCGAGCCCGGTACAGTGGCTGCCGACGATCACGAGATCCGGCACCCGGACATGCGGCGTGAACAACGTCACCTCGGCCTGCATGCCCGCTGGCATCTGGTCGGCGAGCGCATCGATGCGCAGAAAACCGTCGGCCTGCGCGAACGACGTGATGGCGCCGGAACCCTTGCCGGTCGGATAGGCGATCAGGCCCGCATCGTCCTCCACCAGCGAGACCATGACGAATTCGGTGCGGCCGAGTTCGGATGCGATCCGCACCGGGATTTTGGCGCTCACCTTGGCATCGGAGCGCGGCGGCAGTCCCGCCATCCGCCGCAGCACCGGCACGATCATGTCGTGAAAGGTGAACATCGCCGAGGTCGGAAATCCCGGCAGGATGATCACCGGCTTGCCGTCGCACACCGCGAGACACAGTGGCTTGCCGGGCTTCAGCGCGACGCCATGGGCGATGATGCCGGGCGCGCCGAGCCGCGCGATGATGCGATGGGAAACGTCGCCCGCGCCTTTTGAGGTGCCGCCCGAGAGCACCAGCATGTCGTTGTCGGCCAGCGCCTGACGCATCGCCGATTCCAGTTGCGGCTCGTCGTCGGGGATGGCGCCGAGGAATTTTGCTTCGCCGCCGTTCTCGGAGATCGCCGCGGTGACGATCGCGCCATTGGTGTCGAAAATCGCGGCCGGCCGCAGCACGCCGCCGGGCTGTACCAGTTCGTCGCCGGTGGAAAGCACCGCGACGCGGGGCCGCCGCGTTACCGGAACCTCTGGGATGCCGCAGGCCGCCAGCATGCCGATCTCGCGCGAGCCGATCATGGTGCCGGCGCGCAGCAGCGCCTCACCGCGCGCGATGTCGGAGCCGGCATAGGATACGAACTGCCCGGGCGACACGGCGCGGCGCACCTCGATCGCCGCATCGCCCGCCGGATCGGTATGCTCGACCATCACGATGGCGTCAGCGCCGCGCGGCACCGGACCGCCGGTCGCAATCGGCGTCGCCGTTCCCGATCGCACGGGCAATGCCGGCGCGACGCCGCAGGCGATCACCTCGTCGTTCAGCGTCAGGCGCGTCGACGCCGTTTCGCTCGCCGAAGCAAGATCGGCGGAGCGCACCGCAAAGCCGTCGACATTGGAACGGTCGAACGGCGGCACGTCGATCGGCGCCGCCATGTCCCGCGCCAGCGCGCAGCCCAGCGCATCCGCCAGCGAGCGCATTTCGCTCGGCATGGCGCGCGGAAACAAAGCGGCCTCGAATCGCGCCAGCGCATCCTCGCGCGACAGGATGGTCAGGAACTGCTCCTGATCGAGGCTGTCGCGGCTTTTCGGCGTGTGATCCATTGGGGAACTCATGTCAGTCCCGCAATAGACGCAATAGATAGGCATCGACCGGCGTGCCCGCAGCATGCCCCTCGGAACTACCCGGTATCGCGAGCCAGCCATCGGTGCGGGCGACCATTGCAAGCGGCAACTCGCCGATTGCAAGCGGCGTCCAGGTGGCATCCTTTCGTGAGAGCAGAACCACCTCCGCGATGCCGACCTGCGACGCGACCTTGCGCGCCAGCGGCAGCGCGAGCGAAGTTCGCGGCAACCGGCCGGACAATCGATCGAGCGCGGGCAGCGCCAGCGTCCACCACGCCGCCAGCGCCTGGTCCGGCGCGCCGGGCAGCACGATGACGGGGATTTTTCCGATACGGCCGACCGCTGCGGTGCGGCCCGGCTGCAGCGCAATGCCATGTGCGAGGATTTCGCCGCGCTGCGCCAGCGCTGCGGCGGTCGCATCAGTGCGACCGACGCCGCTGCCGCCGATGGCAATGAGGAGATCGCAGCCCTCGGTCACGAACGCGGCGGCGATCGACGCCGCATCGCGACCGGCGGCTTCGGTCAAGACGACTTCCGCGCCGGCGGCGCGCGCGCTTTGCGCGATCAACTCCGCGGTGACCCTCTCGCCCGAGGTCGCGGGGACGTCGATAATGCGCACCCGGGGACGACGGACCCGCAGGCTTTGCAGTCCGGCAGCGCGTGCGACCATCGCATCGAGCGCGCGGACCGGCTGTCCGGCGGTGACCAAACCTCCCGCGGGAATGTCGCCGCCGATCCGCCGAACGCCCTGCCCCGGGATCGCTTCCGTCAACACCTGCGCGATCGAGCCCGACAATTCGACGCCATCGGAATCGACCACGCAATCGCAACCGTCAGGCATGGCGTCACCGGCCTCGGCCCAGACCGGCGTTTTTGCCAGCGGCAGCGGCGTGTAGGAGGATGCGCCGACGAGATCGCGGGCCTTCAACGCCCAGCCATCGGCGGCGGCAGTGTCGCACGACGGGACCGCGGCCACCGCGGGCATCTCCGCCGCGACGCGGCCGAGCGCTTCCGCGAGCGGCAGTTCAACCGGCGGCATAACCGTAAGGCTACGTAGCAGCCCGGCGAGCGCCGCGTCGAGCGGGGTAAGCGAAGCCGGCAGGCGCTGAGACGAGGTCATGAGCGATGGTGGACCACGCATTATCCGGCTTGGCAACCATTGCTCGCCTACCCGGGCGCCTACTTCGCCACCCCGATCTCGCGCAGATATTTCAAGACGCCGGGATGAATCAGGTCCTGCTCGGGCGCCGCGGCGACGGTGTTGGCCGCGGTGGTCTCGCAGGCCTGCGCCAGCTTTTGGCAGAATGCCGCCTCCGCGCCGTGCAGCGTCTTCGCCAGCCGGTAGGCGACGTCGTCCGGCAGGCTGTCGCGGACCAGCACAAAACTCCAGGAGCCGACCGAGTTGATCGCGGCGTTCTGGCCGGGATAGCTGCCGGCGGCGACCGTCAGCGGTTTGAGGAAATTGTGCTTGGCGCGGATGCGCGCGATTTGGTCCGCATCGGGTGCGATGAAGCGCGCGCCGCCCGGGCTGGTCGCGATCGCGGTAAAACCGGGCCAGCCGATCCCGGCGCCCCAAAGCGCCGCGACCCGGCCATCCAGCACCATCGCCGGCCCGTCGCCGGCATGGTCGAGATAGACCGATTTGAAGTCCTCGTCCTGCTTCAGGCCGATGCCGTCGAGGATATAGCGCGACAGGATCGGCAGGCCCGAGCCCTTGGCGCCGAACGCGATCGGCTGCCCCACAAGGTCGCGAATGGTCTTGTAAGTGCTGTCGGCGCGCACCACGAACATGCCGGGACTGGAATACATCGCGGTAAGGATTTTCACGTGCTCCACGCGCGGCTGGCCGATACCCTTGAAAGCCTCGTAGGACGGCTCGCCCGCCACGGTTGCGATATCGACCTTGCCTTGCTCCAGCAGCGGAATGTTTTCGTTGCTGCCCTTGGTGTTGCGCGGCTCGACCGACAGCGTCGGATCGGCCGCATTCATGACCTCGGCGAGCGCATTGCCGTAGAGCGGAAAACCGCCGCCCGGCGTCGCGGTGGCAAAGCTGATGCTGGTCTTGCTGGCTAGGTTTGAAATGGCCTTGTCTCCGTTCTGCGCCGCGGCACTTGCCGCGATCAAGGCTGTCGCGATGCAAAGCAGGCGGGCGATCTTCATTTCGAGCCTCAAAAAACGGGTTTTACACGAGGGTGACCAATGGTCGCGCGAGGAAGCCGCAGGCAAAGCCCTTGTAGGCAAGCTGCGGATTTTATGAAAGCATGGCGTTCCCTCGACAAGAACAAAATAACGGGAACAAAATGATTGCCAGGATAACTGCTTTGCTGCGCGCGGTCCTTTTCAGCCTCCTCTGCCTTTTCGACCTCACGGCCGGGACAACGCCCTCCTCCGCCGCCGGATATCCCGATCGCCCCGTGCGCTGGCTGATCGGCTTTGCCGCCGGCGGCCCGGTCGACATCGTGGCGCGGATCATGAGCCAGTGGCTGTCGGATCATTTCGGCCAGCAATTCGTGGTCGAGAACCGCGCCGGCTCCGGCGGCAATATCGCAGCCGCCGCCGCCATCAACGCGCCGCCGGACGGCTACACGCTGCTGTTCGTCGCGCCCAACAACGCGATCTCGACCTCGCTCTACAAGCATCTCTCGTATGATTTCATCCGCGACACCGTGCCGGTCGCCAGCATCATGCAGCTCACCAACATGCTGGTGGTGTCGAACGCGATGCCGGTCAAATCGGTCCAGGATTTCATCGACTACTGCAAGGCCAACCCGAACAAGATTTCCTACGCGTCGTCGGGGCTCGGCACCTCCGTGCACATGTCGGCGGAACTGTTCAAGGCGATGACCAAATGCGAGATGGTGCATGTGCCCTATCGGGGATCCGCGATCGCGTTTCCCGACATCATGTCGAACAAGGTGCAGCTGATCTTCGACAATCTGCCGTCGGCGCTGGAGCAGTCGCGCGCCGGCAGCGTGCGCGCGCTCGGCGTCACCTCGCCGCAGCGCTGGCCTGGCGTGCCGGATGTGCCGGCGATCGCGGAAACCGTGCCGGGCTTTGAAGCGGTCGGCTTCTACGGCATCTCCGCGCCGAAGGGCACGCCGCCCGAAATCGTCGATGCGCTGAACAAGGCGGTCAACGAGGCGCTGCACGATCCCAAGCTGGTGGCAAAACTCGCCGATTTCGGCGGCATTCCGAAGCCGATGACGCCGGCCGAATTCGGCAAGCTGGTTTCCGACGAGACCGACAAGTGGCGCAAGGTGGTGGAATTCGCGGGGGTATCGGTGGACTAGCGGGACGAAACAAAAACATACGGGGTGGACAATGCTCGGATTTTTGCGCGCGATGGTTTTCGGCATTGCCTGTCTGTCAATGGCCGCCGGCAGCACCGCGCCGGCGCGCGCCGCCTATCCGGATCGTCCGGTGCACTGGCTGATCGGCTTCACCGCCGGCGGCCCGGTCGATACCGTCGCGCGCCTGATGGCGCAAAAGCTCTCGGAAATACTCGGCCAGCAATTCGTCGTGGAGAACCGCGCCGGCTCCGGCGGCAATATCGCCACCGAGGCCGCGATCAACGCGACGCCGGACGGCTATACGCTGCTGTTCTCCGGCGCCAACAACGCGATCTCGACGACGCTCTACAAGCACCTCAATTTCGATTTCATGCGCGACACGCTGCCCGTCGCACATTTCATGCAAGTACCTAACCTGCTGGTGGTGTCGAACGCCTTCCCGGCGAAAACGGTCCAGGAGTTCGTCGACTATTGCAAAGCCAATCCGGGAAAGATCTCGTTTGCGTCCTCCGGCAACGGCACCACGGTGCACATGGCGGCCGAGCTGTTCAAGGCGATGACCAAATGCGACATGCTGCACGTGCCTTATCGTGGCTCGGCGCAGGCCTATCCCGACATCATCTCCAACAAGGTGCAGCTGATCTTCGATAATCTGCCGACCGCGCTGCCGCAGGCCAAGGGCGGCACCTTGCGCGCGCTCGGCATCACTTCGCCGCAGCGCTGGCCCGGCCTGCCGGACATCCCCACGATTGGCGAGACCGTGCCTGGGTATAGCGCGATGGTGTATTACGGCATGTCCGCGCCGAAGGGCACGCCGCCCGAGATCATCGCGACCCTGAACAAGGCGGTGAACGAGGCGCTGAAAGACCCGGCGCTGGCCGCCCGCCTCCATGACCTCGGCGGCACCGCGCAGCCAATGACACCGGCCGAATATGGCCAACTGATCGCCGACGAGACCGAGAAATGGGGCAAGGTGGTCAAGTTTGCCGGCGTTTCGGTGGATTAACCGAACCCTATCGCGGCATTGCGATAACCCCAGCCGGATTGTAAGCAGTGTCCGCACCGTTGCCGGCCGCGTTTCACGCGGCCGTCTCGCGGCGGGGCCTGTAGCTCAATGGTTAGAGCCGGCCGCTCATAACGGTCTGGTTGCAGGTTCGAGTCCTGCCGGGCCCACCACGCTTCGCCCTTCGGGCTACGCGTGGCGCCGCCGCGCGGAGATCGAAGGACGAAGCGTGTCCGGCGTAGCTCAAGCGGAGCGGGAGCGAAGACGGACTGCCCGTAGCGAAACGAGTGAGGGCTGCCGTGCCGCCGCCTTAAAGATCAGGCTCGCGAAGTCTCTCCGGTCGCGGCCGCCGACGCGCGGCCCGAGCCGTCGAAAACGTCGTGCACGAGCCCGAGTTTCCCGAGCCCGAGAATGATCAGGCCGGTGACGTCGACTTCGTACCAGGCGTGCGAAATATAGGCGTCCCGCGGAAACCGGTGATGATTGTTGTGCAGTCCTTCGCCGAGGGTGAGGATCGAGATCACCAACTGGTTGGTCGTGCCATCATTGAGCTCAAAGCGACGGTAACCGTAGCGACCGTCACTATGGCAGACCGAGTTGACCAGTGAGGTGGCCGTGATCACGAGGTAGACGCGGAACAGGCCGGAGAACAGCACGCAGCCCATCATGGTGTGGAAGCCGCCAACCGCGTAGCCAATGGCGCCCGGAATGAAAATCGCCGACATGGCGTACCAGACCCAGCGCGTTCTGACGAAGAACATGGCGATCGGGTCGGCCAGAATATCCCTGGCGTAGTATTCGCCGTCGGTAGCGACATGGTCCAATACCCAGCCGCCTTGCGCATGCAGCATTCCCTTGAGGAAGCTGGCATGGCGGTTGCCGAGGCCGTCATAAAGAGGGCTGTGAGCATCGCCGGGTTTATCGGCGTAAAGATGGTGCCGGCGATGATGGGCGACCCATTTGAGGATCGAGCCCTGCACCGACATCGTGGCGAGCGCACAGAAGAACGCCCTCATGACCGGACCGCAGCGAAAGCTCCGGTGCACGAGCAGGCGATGAATGCCTGCGCCCATCCCGAACATGGTCAGCCAGAACATGCCGACGAAGACCGCAATCTCCGTCCAGCCGATGCCCTGCATGATCGTCCAGATCACCGCGGCGACCGAACCGGCATAAATAATGCCAAGCAGGGCATAGGATTCGCGTAGCTTGGCGTCCACTACGGGACCTCCGACGATCACGCCTGGCGGCAGTGTTCCGACACTTTGCTCCGGCTCCAGGCCCTCGACTGCCGACATTCTACTCACCCATTCATGGAAAATTAACGCTATTGCGCCGCACTTTACCGGCGCGGGTCATTTCTAGCAAGGACTGCGAGATGCAGACGCCGCAACTATTTGACGCATTTCGAACGTGACTCAAGTCACCAACCCGCCCACGACACTCCATTTCCCGTTCCGGTGCCGAACGCAACGACGCGCGCTGCCCACGAAGCCGTCTGAGGCGCCGTCCTCTTCACAGCAGCATGGGAACGAACAATGAATTACGAAACGCGCAAATCGATGCCGCGCCTTTCAATCAAGGCCCTGATCCTGTCCAACTTGTGTTATGGGGCGTCGCGCTGGCGGGCATGCTCATCACGACCATCCTTTGCCTCGTCGGCGCGGGACTCATTGCGCTCTGCAATTCCACGATGGCCAGCATCGATCACGTCATGTCGTCACCGATGCTGATCGGTTCGTGGCTGATGGTCGGCGGCGTGCTGGCGCCGCTGGTCGGCGGATATACCGCGGCCAGGATCGCGCCCGACGGAAAGCTGCTGCACGGCGCCTTGTCGACGTCGCTCTGGCTGGTCTTTGCCGTCTGCTGCGACATCTGGGGCCCGGACAACGCGGATATTCCGCGTTGGCTCGACATGACGTCATCGTACTGGGTGCCGGTCCCGGCTTTGGCCGGCGCGTATCTCTGCCAGTGGCGCGTCATGCGCCCCGCTGCCGTCGCTCAAGCATGAGGGAGCGAGGCCCGATAAAAAAACCGGGGCTTGTAAGCCCCGGTTCTCCGTAAGTCGAGATCAGTTTGCCTTCAGGTTGCCCGCGGCCGTGAGATCGCCCTTCGGATCGTAGCCGGAATCGCGCAGGTTCTTCATGTGCGATTCGTGCGCGCTCATGATGTCGGCGGGAGCGGCGGTGGTGGTGGTGGTGCACGGTCTTGGCCTCGGCTGGGGCCGAGACGACAGCGCCGGTGAGGACAAAACTGGCGGCGGCGGTCAAAAGAAGAAGTCGCATGATGTTTCCCTTTGTTTCTTGTTTTTGCCTTGAGACGCTAAGCGCTCGCTTAGTGCGAGCGCGTCCCGATTACACCCCCTGCGACAATTTGTTCAGGCGCGTTGCGGTCAACTCTGCATCGCAGACTCGTGACAAGCGCGTGAAAATTTCGTGATGCTTTTGCCGCAGGCAAGTGACGCCGGATATTTTCACGTGATTCATGCCGTGTATCGAACTTGAGCCCAGGCTTTAGGCAGTTCGAGCCCGCGACAAATCATGGCGTGCCACGAAATTCGTTTTCAGCAATCCAGCCATGCGATGTCGATCGACGAAGAACGCACGACTGCCGCTTGGCGCGTGTTGCCGAATATTTCAGCTCAACCTTCGATCCGGTACAGCCGCCATTTCTTCGGCACGCCCTTGAGCTGGTGGGTGCCGCGATCGCCAAAGCGGATGGCGGATTTCGGCATCAGGTCCCTGACCGCGCTCGAAACCAGGATTTCGCCGGCGCGCGCCTTGGCGGCGACGCGGGCGCCAATGTGAAACGCGAGGCCGACCACCTCTTTCCCGCTCACCTTGTATTCGCCCGCATGCAGCCCGATCCTGATCTCCAGCCCCAGCGTGCGCACGGCCTGAAGGATCGCGCTCGCGCAACGGACCCCGGCATGCGGCGCAGTGAATGTCGCCAGCACGCCGTCGCCGGTCGTGACGATTTCCTTGCCGCGCAACGCTTTCAGCTCGCGGCGGACGGCGGCATAGTAGTGATTCATCACCACCGTCCAGCGCGCGTCGCCGAGCTTCGCGGCCTTTTCGGTGGAGCGGACGATGTCGACGAACAGGATTGTGGCGAGCGTCCGTTCGAGTTCGGCGCTGCGATCCACGGTTCTGCGCCGGGTCGCGATAGTTCCGGTCAGAAGCACATAGCGATGGTTACGCCGCCGCGCGATGGCGGATTTGGCATAGTCCCGGGCGCGTTGCACCGTGCCGCACCGAATGGTCTTGTCCATCGGAGGATGGGTCCAGTAGACCTCGCGCGCATCCGCGACGCCCTGGACCTCCACGGCGCCCCATTTCAGGAAAATCGTCCAGCCAACCCGTCGAATACACCACGCCTTCGACGTGTATCCGGAGACGTTGGATTGATGGACGCCGATGCGAAGAAACTTGGGCATGAACGCGCCGCTGATCGAAAAAGATGGTCTGGGCCCGGACGAGACAAAACGTAGCCATACACTCCCGCGTTGGCAACCGGGTTGCCTCGCGCGGTATCGGCGAGGATTTGTATCGAGTGTGTGCGCGGGCCCGATTATCTCCGCAGCGCGGCGGCGACCTGGCCGACCAGCTTGGCCGCCAGCATGTGATAGCCCTCAGGGGTCAGGTGCTGACCGTCCGGCTGATGCGGCAGCCCGCGAAACATGCCGTTGGGGCACATCACGACCCTGACGCCCATCGCCCTCAGGCGGCCCAGGATGGCGCCGGTTTGATCGGGCCGTCCCTTCCTCATGTCGTTGCCGCCGGGTTGCAGGATCACCACGCTGGTGCCCCTGGGAACGACACTGTCCAGCCGGGCCAGCATTCCTTCCGTCGTGTCGCCGTTGATGCCGGCGTTGACGACGGAAGCATTGATGCCCTTGGCGTGCAGCATCGCCTCGAGCTGTGCCGGATACGACTCACCGGGCGAAACGCCCTTGCCAAAAGTGTTGCTGGCGCCGAGCGCCACGACGGTGGCGGCGTGCGCAAGATCGCTCGCAACAACGAGCCCGAACACGGCGAGAACGACGAGGAACAGTCTTGATCGCTGCAACATTTTATCCGCTCCCGTGGATTGATTGCCTGGCAGGCCGGTCGTGCGCCGATCACTCACCTGCATGATCTGGATCACACAAGCACGCGGCGCGATGGTAACACATCTGAACCTGCGATCGAGGAGACGTCACGAAAGGCCAACAGGCACGCTTCGATCAATCGAGATCACGGGGACTATTCCGATGAACCAGATTTTCCTGACGATGGGCCCGCCCGCGATCGCGTGCATCGCCCTGATCGCGATCGCGACGATGCGGCTGTCGCAGCTTGGCGATCATCTGGTGCGGCAAGAAGCAAAACTGAACCTGATCCGCGGCAAGATGGAGATCGCCTTTCCGCCGCCGCCTTCCGCGGCCATCCAGACGCTTGCCCGGACACGGCGGGTCGCCGCGGTCAAGGCCTACCGGCAGGAGACCGGGCTCGGCCTGAAACAGGCGCTCGAGATCATCGATCAATGGCGGGCCAAGCAGCAGGGTTAGCGCGGAGTTGGATTGTTATTTTGACACGTTTTCTTCACGCGAATTCTTCACGCGAACCGGTATCCACCCACGAATCAAGTCCGAGGGCCTGCTTCGCTCGACAACGCTTTAGTGCACCGCCGCGTACATGATCTTTTCTTCCGTCGCCTCCAGCGCGGAAAATTCCTCGACCACCTTGCCCTGACGCGAGACCAGGATGCGGTCGGACAGCGCCATGATCTCCGGCAGGTAGGACGAGATCACCACCACCGCCTTGCCTTCGTCGGCGAGCCGCTGGATCAGTTCGTGGATTTCGACGATGGCGCCGACGTCGACGCCTCGCGTGGGCTCGTCGAAGATGATGAGGTCGGGATCCTGCACCAGCGATTTGGCGATCACGACCTTCTGCTGATTGCCGCCCGACAGCTCGACCACCTTCATGTCGTTGCCGGTGGTGCGCACCTTGAGGCGATCGACCCAGCCCTGGCCCACCTTGTCAGCCTCGTTGCTGGAGAGGAAGAAGCGGCCGCCCGGCATCTTCGCGAGCAGTCCGAGATAGATGTTGCGGGCGACCGACATGGTCTCGAAAAAGCCCTCGACCTTGCGGTCCTCGGTGACATAGGCGATGCCGGCGCGCACCGCCGGCGCCGGCACCCGGTAGCGCACCGGCTTGTCGTGCAGGATCACTTCGCCGCCGTGGAAGAAGTCCCGCTTCATCACGCCGGCGACGATCTTGAACGTTTCAGTGCGGCCGGCGCCGACCAGGCCGAACACGCCGGTGATCTGGCCTGCGAAAACCGACAGCGAATTGTTGCGCACCATCGGCGCCATTTTCAGGTTCTGCACCGTCAGTACCCGCGCGCCAGGTGGCCGCACCGTGGTCTTGCGCGTGCCGTACAGCGTATTCGAGAGGTCGCGGCCCACCATCGCCTGCACGATCCGGGCGCGGTCGAAACTTTTGGCGTCGTCGGTCACCACATGCTTGCCGTCGCGCAGGATGGTGATCCGGTCGGCCAGCAGCAGCGCCTCCTCCAGCGCGTGCGAGATGAACACGATCGAGACGCCGCGCCGCTTCAGGTCGCGCACGAGATCAAAAAAGTATTTTTTCTCTTCCGGGGTCAGCGTCGCGGTCGGCTCGTCGAAGATGATGACCTTGGCCTGATGCAGCACCGCGCGCGCGATCTCGACCATCTGCTTCTTGGCGGCGCCGAGCAGGTTGACCGGCGCGGTCGGCGTGACGTCGAAATTCAGCGATTGCAGGAACTGTTGCGCCGCGATGTAGATGCCGCGCAGCCGGTTGTAAAATTTCTCCTGGCCGAGAAACAGGTTCTGCGCCACCGTCATCGTCGGCACCAGGCTGTTCTCCTGGAACACCATGGCGATGCCGAGATGGCGCGCCTCCAGCGGCGTGCGCGGCGCGGCGTCGACGCCGTCGACCTGCATCGAACCCGAGGTCAGCGTCACCACGCCGGCCATCACTTTTGTCAATGTCGACTTGCCGGCGCCGTTCTCGCCCACCAGCGCATGAATCTCGCCACGACGCAGGCTGAAATCGACATTCTCGATCGCCGGCACGCCGGCATAGAGTTTTGTCGCGTTGCGCAGCGTGAGGATGATGTCTTCACTCATGCGCGCAATTCCTTCTCGATCATCGCGAGCGGCGCGCGCAGCAGCCGGCCCGGCCCCTTGGCCAGCGCATACAGCGCGCCGTCCATTTCGACCGCGGCTGTGATGCCATGGTTGACGCCGTCGACCCGGCTATGCACCGCGTATTGCGGCACGCCGGTCTCGCTCAGCCGGATCACCAGGCCATAGGAGCGCGGCGGGGCCCACGGTTTGACCACGCCCATGGTTTTCAGATGCGCGCCCTGCATCGGCTCGAGGAACGACTGCCCGGACCGCAGTTTCGGGGCGATCCAGTATTCCGGATCGATCTCCGCCATCATGCGGCGGCGATAGGCGTTTTCGCGCAGCACGAATTCAACCAGTTGCGTGCGTGCGATGAACGCGGTCAGCCAGAAACCGCCGCCGCCGGCCGGCGACAGCCGCGACGGATAGACCGGCAGATTATCCAGCACCGCGCGCTGGCTGCCGTCGGCTGCGTTCGCGATCACGCGATGGCGCCAGCTTTCACTGACCAAAATGGCGTCGCCCGAGGCGCAAGCCCCGAACGCGTGGTTCAGGCCAGCGGCGATGGTGCGGACTTTTCCACTGGCCAGATCGAGCGAAAACACCCGCCCGCTGCGGCCACGCTCCATCAAGTCATACACCCACTGCCCCGCCGGGCGCGTCGACGAACCATCGGTGGCGATTAAAGTGCCGGCCTTGCCCGGCGCCAGCGCGTTGACCGCATGAAAAGACGGATCGGTGAAAGTGGTCTTCGCGTTTTCGGCCGATGGCGTCGAAAACACCCTGATTTCGCGGCCGTCGAGCGCCACCGCCATGCCGCCGTCGCCCATGCAGCACAGCGCGGTGATCGGACGGTCGAACCGACGCACTTCGGTAGCGCCCGACGCATCGAGGCGGCGGATCGTCACGCCGTCGGCGATGTAGATCGTCTTGCCGTCGGTTGCGATATCCTCCGGCGCCTCGAACTGGCCGGCGGTCTCGGCTTTCTCCAGGATCTGGTTCGGCTTCAGCGCGCCGTCGAACGACGGCACGGTGATGGTGGCGTCGCCCCGCCCGAGCAGGCGGTCGGCGAATTCCTTCAGCGCCCCGATCATGCGCTCTTCCTCCAGCGCCGGTCGTACTGGACAAAGTTCGGGTCGGCATTGCCGAGTTTGTACTTGCCGATCCGGTTATTCATGATGCCGCCGAGATAGAGATAGCCGCGATGCTCGCGCATCGAGGTGATCATCGGATGGTTCTCGCCCTTCAGATCCCAGAACGAGTCGAGCACCTCGCCCTTTTCGTTGAATTTGATCACGCAGCCGGTGTTGATGTTGGGGAATAGCCACTCGTCGATCGGCACCCGCTTGCCCATCCGCTTGCGAAAACCCGGCATCTTCCAGGCGAGGTCGAGCGCCGGGCTGCGCATGCCGACCATCGCCAGCCAGTAATTGCCGTCCGACGCCAGATTGATGTTGTCGGGATAGCCCGGCAGGTTGTCGATCACCATTTCGGTTTGGCCGGATTTCGGACCATCGAACCAGTAGCGGCGGATGCAGCACCCAAAGGTTTCGGCGAACAGGATCGACTGGCCGTCGCTGGCGATGCAGATGCCGTTGGGGAATTTCAGGCCACGCAGCACGGTGCGCGTGGTGTTGGTGTTGGGATCGTAGCAGATGATGCGGCCGTTGCCGCGCGCCTCCAGCCCGTCGACCGGCCATTCGTGCATTTCATAACGCACGGTGGCTTCCGAAAAGAAGACGCGGCCGTCGTCGGCGATGTCGAGGTCGTCGGCGAGCCGCAGCCGGCTGTCGTCATTGACCGAATAGAGGCTGCGGTTGGTCTCGTCGGTAACCTTCTCGACCTTGCGCTCGGGCGTGATGCGGTAAAGTCCCATGCCGCCGATGCAGACATAGAGGTTGTCCTTGCGGTCGAACGCCATGCCGAGCGGCTGGCCGCCGATATGGGCATAGACTTCCATCTGCTGATAGTCCGGCGCCATGAAGCGGATGATGTCGCCATGGCGCGAGCCGGCATAGAGATTGTCGTTGCGGTCGAGAATCACATCCTCCGGCGCCTCGATCCGTCCGAGCCCGATCAGCGAGACGTCGCGAAGCCGGTCGTTCTGCGCAAAGGGCCCGGTGCCGGGCGCGGTCGAGGCCGGCGGCGCCAGCGCATGGAAGGTCGGGCTGACATAGACCTTGCTGATGATGCGGGTGCGGTTCTTCAGCCAGCGGATGTCGATGGTGGCGGCGACCAGCAGCACGCCGGCCAGCACCATGCGGTTGACGCCGCCGGAGACCGACAGCGTGGTCATGCCGTTGACCAGGAACAGCACGATCAAGGTGCCGACCAGCGCTTTCGCGACCGATCCCTTGCCGCCGCCGAGGCTGATGCCGCCGAGCACGGTCGCGGTCAACACCGTCACCTCGAGGCCTACGCCAACGTCGCCGCCGACGGTGCCGAGCCTCGCTGCAAAGAACATCGCGCCGATCGCGGTCATCACGCCGCTGGCGACATAGCACAGCGCGATCGTGCGCCGCACCGGAATGCCGGAATTATAGGCCGAGCGCCGCGAGCCGCCGATCGCGGTGACATGCCAGCCGGGCCGCAGGCGCGTGAGAAAAATGTGCCCGAAGATCGCGACCACGAGATAGACCAGCACCACGCTGGGGACGCCCAGGAGATCGCCGCCGCCCATGAAATTCCACGACGGAAAGTCGGGAAACGCCGCCGCGATCCTGTTGGAATAGTCGAACAGCAGGAGATCGTAGGTCGAGCGGTAGATGATCAGCGTGATCAGCGTGGTGATGAAGGCGCGCAGCCGCAGGTATCCGATCAGGAAGCCGTTCACCGCCCCCAGCAGCGCGCCGCAGATCAAGGTGGCGACGATCACCGCCGGCACCGGCCAGTTCATCACGTTGAGGAAGAACAGCGCGCAGAAATCGCACAGCGCGAACATCGAGCCGACCGACAGGTCGATGCCGCCGACGATCACCACCAGCGCCATGCCGAGCACGATAAAGCCGATCTCGCCGGCCTGCCGGCCCGTGTCGGCGAGGCCGCTGGGCGACAGGAAGCCCGGGATCGCCCGGCTCAACAGCACGGTGATGATCAGGAGCACGATCACCGGGATCGCGGTCTCGGTCCAGCGTTTTGAAAGGATCTCGCCGAGCAGGTGGTCGGGCCAATAGCGATATCGCAAACGAAGAAGCGTGTCCTGCATCGGCTGTCCGGTATCGGAAAGAGAGCGGCCGAACGCGGCAAGCCGTATTCATGCCAGGGATTGTCGAGGGGTTGATGGAGCGAGGCGGCCGCGCGTCGATGCGCGGCCGCCTCGCGCCTGCTATTTCTTCAGGTCGCTGAGATTCCAGCACGCCGTGTCGCTTCCGGCGTTCTCCTTGGTGACCGGAATCAGCGTCGTATATTCCGACCCCTTGACCGTTCCCGGCTTCACGCCCGAGGACAGCAGCCACTTGATGGTGCCGGCCATTTGCTCGGCCTGGGTCGGCACGTCGTAGCTGAGGTCGAGGCCGAACGCGCCCGACTTGACGAGGTCGCAGGCGCCGCGGCGCTCGCCGCCGCCCGAGGTCGCGACGAACACCTTGTCGGTGAGGCCGGCTTCCTTCACCGCCGCCGCGGTGCCGATGTCCATGCCGTCCCAGAATCCGACGATGCCGCACAGATCAGGATTCTGCTTCAGCACGGTTTGCGTGATCGCCTTGGCCTTGGCGGCATCCCAGTCGGCGGCCTGGCTCGACACCACCTTGATGTCGGGGTTTTTCGCCAGCACGTTCTCGACGCCCTTCAGCGTGTAGGCGCTCGCGGCTGCCGACAGCGCGCCCTGCACCACCGCGATCTTGTTCGACTTGCCCTTGCAGTAATCCACCACCGCCTGGGTGTCGCGCTCGCCGATCTCGATCCAGTTGGCGCCGACAAAGGCGGAGCTGCGATAGTTCGAGCCCATGTTGATCTGGATGACGTAGATGCCCTCGGACTCCGCGCGTTGCAGCAGTTTTGCGTAAGTCTGCACGTCCGGATTATGGATCACCATCGCCGCCGGCTTTTCCGAGATCAGCGTGGTCACCGCCTGCGCGCCGGCATTGGTGCTCCAGTTCGGATCGCGCACCACGACCTTGACGCCGTAGGGCTCCAGCTCCTTCTTCAGGCCGGCGAACCAGCCTTCGGTGAGGTCGAAATTCATCGCCACCGGCACATAGGCCACCGTCTTGCCGGCCAGCGCTTCCTTGAACGAGCCCTGAAACGGCTCGTCGAGGCCTTTCTGCGCCAGCGCCGGCACGGCCGCGGATGCGACCAGCCCGATGCCGAGCAGCATCGTCTTGAGCATTGTGGATCCAGATCGTGTCATGTCTTCCTCCCGGTGAGATCGTTCATTGCGTCAGTGATCGGTTGCGTCAGCCTGCTAGATGTCGCCTTGCTGGGCGGTCTCCTCGTTGCGCGGATTCAAAAAGGAGTCCGCGATCACGGCGGCCAGCAACACCACGCCCTTGACGAGGTTCTGGCCCGAATAAGACACGTCCATGATGGTCATGCCGTTGAGCATGGTGCCGATCAGGAGCGTGCCGATGATGACGTTGAGGACGCCGCCGCGGCCGCCGGACAGGCCGATGCCGCCAAGCACCACCACCAGGATCACGTCGTAGATCAGGGTCGAATTGAAAATGCGCGTCGGCATGCTGTTGACCGAAGCCGCGAGGATCAGCCCGGCGCAGCAGCCGATCAGCGCCGCCAGTACATATTGCAGCACGATGATCGGGCGGGTCGGAATGCCCGTGACCCGCGCGCCGTTGGGATTGTCGCCGATCGCGTAGATATAGGCGCCGAGCCGGGTCTGACGCAGCAGGAAGGCGATCGCGATGCAGGAGATCGCGAACATCACGATCGGCATCGGAATGCCCAGCAGATTGCCCTGGCCGAGATGCTCGAAACCGTCGAGGCCCGGGCTCCATTGCACCACGTCGAGCTTGAACAGCGCCGCCTGGCCGAGGCCGGCGAGAAACAAACCCGAAGCCAGCGTCGTGAACAGCGACGGCACCTCGGCATAGGCGATCAGCCAGCCGTTGATCAGGCCGAACACGATGGTCAAGGCAAACGCCGCCGCCAGCGAGGTCGGCAGCGAATAACCGTCCTGCACCATCTGCAGCACCAGCCCCGGCGGCACCGCAAGCGCCGCGATCAGGGAAATGTCGATGCCGCGGCCGATCACCACGATCGCCATGGCAAGACCAAGGATGCCGAGCACCGCCACGTTCTGCAGCAGCGTCAGCATATTGGCGGTCGTGAAAAAGCCGGGCAGGAACAGCGCGAAGGCGGCGAACAGCACCGCGAACACCGCGAACACAATTCCCTGCTGGCCGATGTTTTTGATTCCCATCCCGGAAAACTCTTATTGGTTATTTTGCCGCAGATGTTCGCGCGCCTTGGTCGCGATTGCAAGCCATCCCTTTTGCGTCAAGGCGCTACGCGGCCGAACTAATTCCGTGTGCAGGAAAGAGTGTGCAATCGTCATGATCGACGCACCGCGGATGCTACTTTCGAAGAAGCCAACGCGCGTCAGCGCAAGGAGGCGGATTTTCTCCTGGGCACGCCGGTTTTGGAATTTCGCAGCGAAGCGACCGAAGTGCGCAACGCCAGCACCGGCGGCGAAATCTCGCCGTCGCGCCAGACCAGCGGCGTCCTGATCTCGGCCAGCGCCTTGGGCAGCGCGTGGCGCGCGACATGCGCCTGCGGCATGGTGTCGAGCACGGATTCCGGAACCAGCGCGATGCCGGTGCCGGACGCGACGCAGGCCACGATCGCATGATAGGAGCCGAGTTCCAGCGCCCGCCTTCCGGCAAGGCTGTCGGCCCCGAGCCAGCGCTGCAACAGGCGGCGATAGGCGCAGCCGTCGGGAAACGCGATCAGCGAGGCATCCCTGACATCGCTCGCGCGCCGGATCGGCGGATGATCGAGGCTTGAGATCACAACCAGACGTTCCGGAAAAACCGGGACATGCGCCAGCGATTGCGAAAGCGGCCGCGCCGGCGCTTCGGCGGTGAAGGCCGCATCGATCCGGCGATCGGCCACCGCCTGCATCAGGAAATCGTTGGTGCCGGTCATGAGCTCCAGCCGGACGTCGGGATACAGCAGATGGAAATCCGTCAGCAGGCCCGGTAGCCGGCTCGCCGCCGTGCTCTCCAGCGTGCCTAGCTTGAGCACGCCTTGCGGCTTCGCGCCTGACACCACCGAGCGGGCTTCTTCCGAGAGCTGGATCAGCCGGTCGGCATAACCGCGCAGCAACTCGCCGGTCGGCGAAAGATGCAGGCGCTGGCGGTCGCGGTGAAACAGGCTGACGCCCATCGTGCTTTCGAGCTGCTGGATCCGCGAGGTGACGCTCGACGGCACCCGGTGCAATTTTCGCGAGGCTTTTATGATTCCGCCTTCGTCGACGACGGCCTTGAAGATTTGGAGATCGGTGAAGTTCATGGCGCACCCTTCCGCGGAATATTCGATATTTGAGAATATATTTTTTCTTCTTATTCGATATTCAAGAATATTTGGAAAGCGTATAACGATTGCCATGCATGGCACAACAAAAAATCTGTCCGCCACGGCGGCGGTCTGTATCGGAACCCTGGCGCTGGCGAGCGCGATGGGGTCGGCCGCTTTTCGCTGACCCCGATCATGCCGCTGATGCAGCAGGATCTCGGCCTGACGCTGCCGCAGGGAAGCTGGCTCGCGACCGCCAATTATCTCGGTTACCTCGCAGGCGCCTTGATTTGCGCCGCGATGGCGCCGCGACCAGCCGGCGCGATCCGCTGGGGGCTGTTCGGCGTCGGCGTATTCACGCTGGCAATGGCGGCAACCCATGCGCTGCCGCTGTGGTTCATGTTTCGCGTGGCGGCCGGAATTGCTTCCGCCTATGTGCTGATCGGCGTGTCGGCCTGGGCGATGCCGATCCTGGCGCATCACGACGTCGGGCATTGGTCGGGCCGCGTATTCGCCGGCGTCGGCATCGGCATCGCGTTTGCCGGCCTGGTCGGCCTTGCCGCCGCCGTCGAGGTTTTTGGTTCGCAACTGACCTGGATCGCGCTCGGCATCGTCGCCTGCGTGCTGGCGGCGGCGCTATGGTTTCCGCTTGTTTCGGAGCATCGTGTCGTCGCGCTCCCCGTCGTCAGCGCGGCCGGACCTCTCTCGCGCCGCGCCTTGATCGTCACGGCCTGCTACGGCGCGTTCGGCTGCGGCTACATCATCCCTGCGACCTTCCTGCCCTCGCTGGCGCGCGGCTATGTCAACGACCCCGCCGTGTTCGGCATGGTGTGGCCGGTGTTCGGCGTCGCGGCGGCGATCTCGACCGTGGTCGCGGCGCAGCTGCTGGATCGTATCTCCGCCAAGCAATTGTGGATGGGCAGCCAATGGGTATTGGTCATCGGCGTGCTGGCGCCGGTGATCGCCATCAACGTCGCCACGCTCTCGATCGCGGCCTTGTGCGTCGGCGGCAGTTTCACGGTGATCACGATGGCCGGCATCAAGGAGGCGATCCGGCTCGGCGGCGTGCATGCGGCGCGCGCGGTCGGCATGATGACCGCGGCCTTCGGGCTCGGCCAGATCGCCGGTCCCCTGATCGTCGGACTGTTCGCGGGCTCGAGCGGCGCCCGCGTGATGCCGAGCCTGCTCGCGGTGCTGGCGCTGGTGGTGAGCAACCTCGTGCTCTATGTCGTGGACGACGCGCCTTCGATTGCAGCGCAATAGCGCTGCGGGACGCCTTTACGCTGCCGGGGCCGTTGCCTAAGTTGGCCGCTCCCGAGCTAGCCCAAGGCCCCATCATGCCCGACCATTTTTCCAACACCCAGCAAATCCGCAAACCCGCCGTTGTCTCCAAGGGCGGCATCGTCGCCACGCAGTCGCGCAAGGCGGCCGAAATTGGCGTCGAGGTGCTGAAGGACGGCGGCGACTGCGTCGATGCGGTGATTGCCACCACCTTTGCACTTGGGGTGCTGGAGCCTTGGATGAGCGGCGTCGGCGGCGGCGGCGCGATGGTGCTCTACCGCGCCCGCGAGAACAAATACGAGGTGATCGACTACGGCATGTGCGCGCCCGACAGTTTGCGCGCCGAAGACTATCCGCTGAGTGGCGCCGGGGCCTCCTCGGACATCTTCCCCTGGCCGCGCGTAAAAGACGATCGCAATCTGCATGGGCCCGGCTCGATCGCGGTGCCCGGCGTGGTCGCGGGCATGGAGGAAGCGCATCGCCGCCACGCCCGGATGAAGTGGCGGGATCTGCTGGCGCCCAGCATCGAACTCGCCGGCGAAGGCCTGCTGGTGGACTGGTGGACCACGCTGATGATCACAAGCTCGGCCGCCGATCTGCGGCGCTATCCCGCGAGCTCGGAGGCTTATCTGGTCGATGGTCTGCCGCCGAATCCGCAATGGGGCATTCGCTCGGAAGTGCGGCTGACGCAGGACCGGCTCAAGGCCATGCTGAGCTATCTCGCCGCCCAGGGCCCGCGCGATTTCTATCAGGGCGATCTGGCGCGCAGCATCACCGCCGACATCAAGGCATCCGGCGGCTCGCTGTCGGCCGAAGACCTCGGCGCGTTCCGCGCGCATTTGCGCGAGCCATTGGTGATCCCCTATCGCGGCGGGCATGTCTACGCGACGCCGGAACTCACCTCCGGTCCCACACTGGCGCGCACCCTGCGCCTGCTGCAGGACGACCTGCGCCCAGCAAAGAGCGGTCCGGATGCATCCGCTTACACGGCCTACGCGCAGGCGCTGCAATCGGCCTATCGCGAGCGTCTTCATGGCATGGGCGATGCCGACGGCCGCCGCGCGCTCGGCGCCGAACATCTGGCGCCGAGCTGCACCACGCATTTCGCCGCGGTCGACCGCGACGGCAACATGGCCGCGGTGACGCAAACCCTGCTGGCGACCTTCGGCTCGAAATTCGTCACGCCGCAGACCGGCATCACCATGAACAACGGCATCATGTGGTTCGATCCGACGCCGGGCACGCCGAACTCGCTGCAAGGCGGCAAACGCTGCCTGACCAATTACAATCCGGTGCTGGCGCAGGCGGCGGACGGACGGCGGTTGGCTGCCGGCGCTTCCGGCGGCCGCCGCATCCTGCCGGCGGTGACGCAGATGCTGTCGTTCGTGATGGATTACGGGATGGACCTCGACGCCGCGATCCACACCCCGCGCATCGACGCCAGCGAAGCGGCGATCGTGATCGGCGATGTGCGATTGCCGAAGCCTGTGCGCGAGGCGCTCGCAAAACGCTTCGACTATGAGGAAGCGCGGACGCAGACGCTGCCGATGAAGTTTGCCTGCCCGAGCGTGGTGCTACGCGACGGCGACACCAACAGCGGCGCCACCGAGCCATTCCAGCCCTGGGGCGAAGCGGTGGCGGAGGCTTAGGTAGTTTCTGAACCCACGACGGACTTCAAACCTGTTGCATTGCAGCGGCGGCGCGGCGTGCCCGTGACCAAGCGTCACGGGCGGCCGTGCCCACTGCCTTTACCGCCAAATCCTTGCACCTAAGCTCTTTGCACCAAACGTCTGATCCATCCCGCGGGACATTGCGCTTTCCGGGGGATACCGCCGTGGATATAGTGCGCGCCACAGAGATCCAGGAAATCTCGAAAGCAATCTCGAAAAGCTTTGGGAGTTGATCAGAACGCACAAGGGGAGAAGACCGATATGGCAATCACTCGTCGTCAAGCGCTGGTGTCCGCCGGCGCAGCGGCTCTCGCGAGCAGCCTTGCAAAGCCCGCGATCGCCGCCAAGGAGCCGATACGGATGGGCTATCTGCCGGCATTGACCGGCCCTTCTTCATCGACCGGCATCGGCATCAACCGCGGCGTCCAGCTCGCGGTCGAGGAGATCAACGCCGCCGGCGGCATCGACGGGCGGCAGATCGAGCTGATCACCCGCGACACCCAGTCTGAGCCGACCAAGGCGGTGAATGGCGCGGCCGAACTCGCCAAGGGCGAGAAAGTCAGCGTCGTGATCGGTCCGGTCAATTCCGGCGAGTCGCTCGCGGTGGTGCCGCTCCTGGCGCGCAGCAACGTGCCGCAGGTGCATCCCTGCTGGGTCGATACCCTGACCGACCCGAAGAAATATCCGATGTGTTTCCGCAACGCGCCGACCAACCAGCAGATCGGCGCCGCCGCCAACCGCTATGTGGTGGAAGTGCTCAAGCGCAAGAAGGTCGCGGTCATCAGCGACACCACCGGCTATGGCGTCGCCTCCGTCAGCGCCTATGTGCCGATGCTCAAGGCGATCGGCGCCGACGTCGTCTACCAGGGCAATATCGATTCCGCCAATCCGGACCTCAAGGCCGACCTCTTGCGCATCCAGGCGGCCGGCGCGGAAGCGATCATGCCATGGAGCGTCAATGCCGGGTTTCTATCCCGCATCATCAACACCCGTGGGCAGATGGCGTGGGACGTGCCGATCGTCGGCCAGACCACGCTCGGCTCCGGCCAGACCCGGGACTTGCTGGAAAAGCCGGAATACTGGGCCAAGGTGTACCCGAACAATTTCCGCCCGGTTTGCTACGCCCCCGGCGGCAAGCTGCCGGATCGCACCACGGCGTTCATCGACCGGCTGAAGAGCGCCAAGATCGACCTCAACGATACTTTATTGTGGTGGATCGCGATCGGCTACGACACGCCGCGGATGATCGCCGACGGCATGAAGAGCGTCGGCACCGAGCCGGAGCAGGTCGTCGGCTATCTCAACAAGCTCAAGGGATATCCGGGTGTCTATGGCGACATCAGCTTTACGCCCGATCAGCATAATGGCTATCCCGACCAAGAGGTCGTGATGGTGGAAGCCAATTCGCTGAAGAACGGCGCGTTCAATCTGGCGCCGGGTTATACCGCCTGAGCCGGGCTTGCTCACCTCTCCCCGCCCGGGAGAGGTGAGCGGCTGCGACGACGCGACGCATCGCCGGGTACAGGCGGTGAAGGCTCTCTCTATCGGGTGATCCCTTACCCGGATTGCTTGCAATTCGATCGCTCCCGTCGAGAGACGCGAAAATCACTGCGGCATCGCATCCGCGATCTTTCCGGACCTCTCGCGGCGACCCTCGATTGCTGATATACAACGGCACTTGCCGATGTTGCCGGCAGACGCGTCGAAGCAAGGTCGATCTTCCGGTAGCTGCGGCGGAAACGAGCCAGGGGCATGAACTTGGACGTTGACGCGTGGCTATCCGAAATCGGTTTGGCGCAGTACGCGGATACATTTCGCGCCAACGCGATCGATTTCAGCGTCCTGTCCGATCTGACGGATCAGGATCTCGAAAAGCTCGGCGTGCTGCTCGGCCACCGCCGCAAGCTGCTGCGCGCGATTGCCGGTCTCGAAGCCGCCGCGAAGGCCAGAGGCTCCGGTGCTGTCGCGCCATCCGCCGTTCCGCGACCAACTGACATCGCCGAGCGTCGGCAGCTCACGATCATGTTCTGCGACCTCGCCGGTTCGACCGAACTCTCGACCCGGCTCGACCCCGAGGACATGCGCGAAATCATCAGCGCGTATCAGCGCTGCTGCGCCGACCTCATCTCCAAAGCCGGCGGTTTTGTCGCCAGGTATGTCGGCGACGGGGTGCTGGTCTATTTCGGCTATCCGCACGCCCTCGAGCACGACGCCGAACGCGCCGTTCGGGCCGGGCTTTCCCTGGCCGAGGCCGTGCCGAAGCTGAAGACCGCCGCCGGCATCGCGCTCGAGGTGCGCATCGGCATCGCGACCGGGCTCGTCGTGGTCGGCGACCTCATCGGCACCGGCATGACCCGCGAGCATGAAGTCGTGGGCGAGACGCCGAACCTCGCCGCACGGCTGCAGGCGCTCGCCGAACCGGGCACGGTGGTGATCTCGTCGAGCACGCGCGGGCTGACCGGCGGGCTGTTCGACTATCGCGACCTCGGAGCAGCCGCGCTCAAAGGCTTCGCCGAGACCGTGCCGGCCTGGCAGGTGCTAGGCGCAAGCGCCGCCGAGAGCCGTTTCGAGGCGCTACGCGCCAGCACGACGCCGCTGGTAAACAGGGTTGAAGAGATTGATCTGCTGCTGCGCCGCTGGGAGCGGGCGAAGGCCGGAGAAGGCTCCGTCGTCCTGATCTCGGGCGATCCGGGCATCGGCAAGTCGCGGATCGCCGAGACGGTCATCGAGCGGCTGAGCGGCGAGCCGCACATACGCCTGCGCGAGTTCTGTTCGCCGCATCATCAGGACATTGCGCTCTACCCGAGCCTCACCCAGCTCGAACGGGCCGCCGGCTTCCGGCGCGAGGATACTGACGACCAACGACTGACCAAGCTCGAGGCAGTCCTCGCGGTCGCCGCCGCCGACGTCGGCGAGGCCGTGTCGCTACTCGCGAGTTTGCTCTCGATTCCAACCGGCGGCCGCTATCCCGGCCTTGATATCAGCCCGGAGCGCCGCAAGGCGGCAACACTGCAGGCTCTGGTTGCCCAGATGGTCGGACTTACCAGCCGCCAGCCGGTGCTGCTGGTGGTCGAGGACGCGCATTGGGCCGATCCCACCTCGCTGGAGCTTTTCGAGCTGATCGTCGAGCAGGCGTCGAGCCTGCCGCTGCTGGCAATCGTCACCTTCCGCCCGGATTTCGCACCGCCATGGGTCGGCCGCTCGCAGGTCACGCTGCTCAGTCTCAACCGTCTGCCGCGCCGGCTTTGCGCCGAGATGATCGGGCATGTCACCGGCAGCAAGGTCCTGCCGCAGCAGATCTCCGACCAGATCAATGACCGGACCGACGGCGTGCCGCTGTTCATCGAGGAGTTGACCAAGGCCGTGGTCGAGAGCGGCCTGCTCGCCAACGATCGCCATGAGACGATGGACCCGGTTACGCCGCTGGCGATTCCGACATCGTTGCAGGAATCGCTTTTGGCGCGGCTCGATCGTCTGGCGCCCACCACCGACGTGGTGCAGATCGCCGCCGCCATCGGACGACAATTTTCGCATGAACTGCTCAGCGCCGTGGCCGGGTTGACCTCGCAAAAGCTGGATGACGCCCTGGCGCAACTGGTGAAAGCGGAATTGATCTTCCGGCGCGGGATACCGCCCGATGCAGTATACACCTTCAAGCATGCCTTGGTGCAGGACACGGCTTACGGCACGCTGTTGCGCGCCCGCCGGCAACAGATCCATGCCCGGATTGCCGACACGCTGGAAGGCCAGTTTCCCGACATCGTCGCCGCCCAACCCGCGCTGCTTGCGCGACACTGCAGTGAAGCCGGGCTTTCGGAGAAGGCCGTCGCCTATTGGCTCAAGGCCGGTCAGCAGTCGCTCTCGCACTTTGCGATGACCGAGGCCGCAGCCCAGTTGCGCAAGGGACTGGACGCGCTCGACGGCATGCCGGACGGTCCTCCGCGCAGGCAAAAGGAGCTCGATCTGCAACTCGCGCTTGGGCTGGCGCTGATGGCGACCAAGGGCTATTCGGCCCCCGAGGTAGGCCGGACTTACGCGCGCGCGCGTACACTGGCCGAGCAAGCCGAGCAGATCAGTCGACCCGAATATCTCCGAGGCTTGTTCTATGGCCAATGGATTTTTCACAGAGTCCGGGGCGAGCATGTGCTGGCGCTGGCGCTGGCCGAGCAAATGGAAAAAATCGGAGAGGCGCGGAACAATATCACGCTGCAATTGGTCGGCCGCCGCACCAGCGGTGAGACCCATCTGTTTCTGGGGAATTTCGTCGCCGGACGCACCCTCCTGCAGCGATGCCTCGATGACCCGTCGTATCGCGGCGGGCGGAAACCGCAGGCCGACCCTCCGGTCATGATGCTCGCGTACCTCGCCTGGATCCTGGCGATCATGGGCTACGTCGATCAGGCGCAGTCGCGGCTGAACGAGGCGTTGTCCGAAGCCCGCCGGCTTGACCATCCTCACAGGCTGGCTGATGTGCTGCTCGCCGCCAGCCCGGTCGAGCGGATCACCGGTTCACCCGAGATGCAGCAGCATACCGGCGAGCTTCTGGCTCTCGCGACGGAGCATAGCCTGCCCCTGAATTTGGGTTGGGCAAAGGCGTACCGCGGCGCATCGCTGGTGACGCAGGGACAGGGACAGGAAGGCCTGTCGCTGATCGCAGAGGCGCTGGCCGCCATACGTGCGACGGGAGCCGTCACCGGCACACCGGATATCCTGATGATGATGGCCCGGGCCTTCGGTGGATTGGGCAGGCCGGGCGACGGACTGAATTGCCTCGCAGAGGCCGCGGAGATCATCGAGACGACCGACGAACGATTGAGCGAAGCCGAAGTACATCGATTGCAAGGCGATTTGCTAGACGCCACAGGCGATCTGGCGGGGGCCGAACTGAGCTATCGTCAGGCCATCGCGGGAGCAAGGCAGCAGAACGCAAAACTCTTCGAATTGCGGGCGTCGATTGGCCTGGCGCGCCTGACACGGAAACTGCACCGCAACGCCGAAGCCCGCGATATTCTCGCCCCGACCTACGACTGGTTCACCGAGGGATTTAATGCGCCGGACTTGAAGGAGGCCAGGGCGGTGCTTGATTCATTGCGCTGACAGCAGGTTAGCCTGCCTGGCGCGGGGTGACCCGCTATATTGACACCGGCAGCAACCGGTTCGATTGTATTGGCATTTGAACACGAGGGAGTATGGAAATGGGAGATAGTGTAATAATTAAAAAACCTCCTCCGAAAGACGAGGTCACATATTTCTACCTCATCGAGAAAAACACCGTGCAAAGCGACGCACAGGAGGAGAAAGGAAAAAGCGATATTACCAAGCTGGTCAGGCAGGAAGGCGGGAAATGCCGCCTTTACAGGACCAGCGGAGCGGCATTTGATTTCATCAGCGTCGTCACCGGCATTTCGACGATTTCCGCGATCAAGATCGCGGGGGAAATTGACAAGCGAGGCGACGTGCGAGCGACCCTGGTGCCGGGCGTCGAGACTTTCCACCGCAAATAACATGACGGTTACGCGCGGCGACCGCGCTGTGTCCCGGCAGCGAAATCAATTCAGGTCGCCGCGGCCCCGCATACGCCGGGAGCCTGCACCGTGGCCACATCCATGGCGGCAACGCGCCGCCTACCCGGCGATCGCGGCAGCGAAAGCGTCAACACGCACATTTGGCTTTGGTGGCCGCCGCGACGTGCGATACAATAGCGAAGCATTGACGGTGAGAAAGACGATGTAGGTAACGCGGCGGCAATATTACCGATCGGGACAACATCAATGATGACTGTACCTGAGCTGGCGGCAGACGCCCTCGAAGAATTTCTCGGTTCCTATATGCGCCGCCGCTTCGGCTCCACGCAGGCAAATCTCGCGGAGATGGTGCCGACCGCAGCCCGCATCGCCCTGGAATGCATCGGCAATAGCGACGCTCTTTATCACAACGTCGAGCACACGCTGCTGGTCACGCTTGCGGGCCACGATATCCTTCGCGGCAGGGCGCTGCACGCACACATGACCGCCGAGGACTATGCACACGTCATCATCGCGTGTCTTTTCCACGACATTGGCTACGTTCGCGGCCTGCTTGCGGACGACGATGCCGATGGCTTCGTGATCGATGCGATCGGACAAAAGATCCCCCTGCCCCGCGGCTCTTCCGACGCGGCCCTGATGCCTTACCATGTCGACAGATCGAAGCGTTATGTCCTGGAGCGGACGGAGCCTATTGCCGCGCTCGACGAGCGACGCATCGCCGAAGCCATTGAAGGCACCAGGTTTCCGCCGGGTGACCCCGTTGAGGGAGGCGAGTACGGTGAGGAGGCGTCGATCGTTCGAGCGGCTGACCTGATCGGTCAGCTCGGCGACCCCAACTACATCAGAAAGGCCAACGCGCTTTATCATGAGTTTGAGGAAGTCGGCACCAACCGCCAGCTTGGCTATGAGTCGCCCGCCGACATCGTCAATCGCTACCCGCAATTCTACTGGAACAGCGTGTCCCCTCACATCCAGACCGCCATTCGTTATCTCAACATGACATCGAGCGGACGGCAGTGGATTGCAAACCTCTATGGCAATGTGTTTCGCGCCGAACGCGAAATCCCGCTTTCCGGTCCGCAACAGTAAATCCGGGAGCCCGGACTCGAATCCGGCCGGACCGCGCAGGCTGCCTCCATCGACACCGCAAAAGTTCCGCGTTGCCGCCAGAAGGGAGATGGGTCGGGAATTTCCGGAACGTTCCCGGCCAGCCGCGGTTGATTGCCAGAGGTGACAAGAATCCCGATCGTCGCGGAGCACCAAAATGCGCGGAATCCTTGTAACGTCCCTGCTGGTGGCGGGCTGCGCATCGGCGTCTGCCGAGCCGCTCGGCTGGCAAAAATATTCCGTCCCCGAAACAACGGCGACGGTCGATCTGCCGACCATGCTTTTCGGCAAGGACGTTGGGCCGACGGACCAGGGCAACGGCCGCCGTTTCACCACTGCAGACAACCGTGCAACGCTCGCCGTGCAATCGATGGAAAATGCCGGCCATGATACGCCGGCCGCCTATTTGGCGAAGAAGCATCCGCCGGCCAACATCGTGTACAAGCGCGTGACCGACGACTTCTTTGTCGTGTCCAGCTTCCGCAACAATCTGATCTGGTACGACCGCTGCAATTTCGCCGGCCGGTTCATCAGTTGCGTACTGGTCAACTATCCCGCCGCCGAGAAGCGCCAGTGGGACGGTGTCATCACGCGCATCAGCCACACGCTTTCCGCAGGATAACTGCCGGACAGCGATACTCGAACACAAACCCCGGCCTTGGCTCACCTCTTCCCGACGGGAGAGGTGAAGGATCATCGCACCATCGCATCCGCGATCTTTTCGGCCGACATCAGCGTCGGCAGATTGGTGTTGGCGCAGGGCACCACCGGGAAGATCGAGGCGTCGACCACCCGCAGGTTTTGCACGCCCTTGACGCGGCCTTCGGTGTCGACCACCGACATCGGATCGTCGGCGCGGCCCATGCGGCATGAACACGACGCGTGCCAGACGCCGATGGTGTTCTTGCGCACGAAGGTTTCCAGCGCCTCGTCGTCGTTGATGACGTCGTCGAAAGTAAAACCCTCGACCACGAAATTGTCGATCATATAGTGGCGCAGCGCCGCCGGCCCGTCCATCAGCGTCGCGGCAATCGAGGTCAAGATCCGGTTCTTGTTGTTGACCACGCCGATCTTGCGCACCCGGTCGGTGTAGGCGGCCGGGAACGGCTTGTCGGTCACCGCCTTGACCTGCTCGCTCATCTGCACGGCCGCCATCTTGCGAAAGCCGCTCATCAGCCGTTCGAGGTCGCGCCGGTCCGACAGCAGATTGAACTCGACGATCGGCTCCTGCTTTGGGTCGCGCGATGAAAGTTTGATTTGCCCGGTCTCCGAATAGGTCTTGTTGACGAAGGTCAGCGCCGAGCCGATCTGGGCTCCGACCGCATGCCAGGCCGATTTGCTCAGCACCACAACGAACATGTCGCCCTTCGGCACGCCCGGCAGACCCGAGGAATAGCGCAGGCCGAGCTGCATGTGACGCCTGGTGTGCTCGTTCATGCGCGCGCCGCGGCGGACGAACGACGACAGCGAGATCGAGGGATGATCCATCAGCCGCTGGCCGACGCCGGGAAGCGCCGTCAGCACGGGAATCCCGAGTTCGTGGAGATGGCCGACCGGACCAATGCCGGCGCGCATCAGATGCGCCGGCGAATGGATCGCGCCGCAGGACAGGATGATTTCGTTGCCGCGAAATTCCTGTTCCTTGCCGCCGACGATCGCCTTGATGCCGACGCAGCGCGTGCCTTCGAACAACAGCTCTCGGACCTGGGTGTCGGTCGAGATCGTCAAATTGGGCCGCTTGCGGGTGTCGCGGTCGAGATAGCCCATCGCGGCCGAAGCGCGCGTCTCGTTCTCGTTGGAATGCGTCACCGGAAAATAGCCGTCGACGAACTCGCCGTTCTGGTCGGGCAGGAATTGATGGCCGGCGCTGGCAAAAGCTTGCGCGAAGGCTTCGGAATGCCTGGTCCAGTGCTCGCGCGGAATCCGCCGCACCGGGATGCGGCCGTCCGTGCCGTGATACGGCCCGTCGAAATCGAGGTCGCGCTCGAGTTTGCGGAAGAACGGCAGCACGCCGTTCCAGTTCCAGCCGGCGGCTCCCCTCGCCTCCCATTCGTTGTAATCGGTCGGCGCGCCGCGATTGGCCATCTGGCCGTTGATCGACGAGCCGCCGCCGAGCACGCGGGCCTGCTCGTATTTGCGCAGCGGCGGACGCTCGGCCTGCGGATTGTTGTGGCTGACGACTTGCGTCGTGACCTTGAGCTCGGTCCAGTGGAAGCGCGGATCGAAATAGACCGTGCCCGGATAGCTGTCGCGGATCTCGGCCGGCTCGTTGCCGGGCGGCGTGTCCTGCCCCGCCTCGCACAGCAGAACCTTGTTGGAACTTTTGGCGGAGAGCCGGTGGGCCATGACCGAACCGGCCGAGCCGCCACCCACGATGATGTAGTCGTACACTTCGGCGTTTCCCTTTTCTTCTGTGTTTCTATCGCAAGGATAACCCGGCTTTTGCGCCCGAGTCACCCGGCCTGCTAAGAGCCCGGCCATGACGAAGGTATCAGATCGAACCTTCCTCCGGTCAAACGAGACCAGTATGTTGCGGGACGGGATTTGCGCCGGAGGTGGGACTGAGATCATGACGGCCATGGCCGGGATCGTGTTGCGATCGATTGTCGCGGCATCTTTGCTAGGGGCTGGCCTGCCCGCGCCTGCGCCATGCCGAGAAGCGTGGCGGCCATTCGGCCTATCAGACCGTTCCTAAATTGCCAGATCCCGACAAGGACAGGCAAAGCAGAACCTTAAGGGATGGAGCATGTAACGGCACGGATAAGTGCGGAAGCGACGCCGCAAATCCGGACGTAAATTCACTCGGGTATGCCGGCCTCGTGCAGACCCTCGGCCAACCGGACGCGATCCTCGATCCTGAATGCCAGGGTTCTTTCGCCGAGATTGGAAATGCGCAACTGCGGATCGAGCATCTGCAGGCGGGCGAGATATTTCTTGGCGTCGTCGGTTCGGCCCAGCAGCGCAGCGCTGGCCACCGCAATCCTTGTGCCCTGCGAAAAGAACGGATTCTGCCGCAGCGCGGTTTCGGCGCTGGCGAACGCTTCGTCGTAGCGGCCGGCGACGAAATGCGCCAGGGCCGCCGCGCCTTCCATCGTGAACATGTGGGGATCGACCGGGCTCAGCCGCTTGGCGCGCGCGACGTGGGCGAGCGCGAGATCAGACTCGCCGAGCCAGGCGCGCACATAGGCGCTTTGCGCCCACATCAGCGCGAGGTTCGCGTTCAGCGCCAGCGCCCGGTCCATCAAATGCACGGCCGTGCCGAGATCGCCGAGCACGCTGGCGGCGGCAAAACCGCAGGAAGCCAGCGCCCAGGCATCGTCGCGGCCCGCTTCCGCACCGCGCTTGATCAGCATCTCGACTTCCGTGCGTTCCCCGACCCGGTCGGTGGTCCAGCCGGCGGATTGCCGCGCCACATAGCAGGTCGCGGCCAGCCCGTAGGCCATGCTGTAATCGGGATCGAGCTTCATCGCCTCATAGGCCAGCCGCAACGCCTCGTCGACGCCGGCCTTGGTCCACAGATAGAGCGAGGCGACCCCGCGCATATGCGTCATATGCGCATCGGGGTTTTCGGTCGGGCGATGCTTGGCGCGTTCGATCTCAGCATGCCGCATGGTCGGAATCAGCGCGCCGACCACGCTCGAGGTCACCTTGTCCTGCAATTCGAAAATGTCTTCGGTGGTGCCGTCGAAATTATTGGCCCACAGATGCGTCCCGGTCGATGCGTCGATCAACTGCCCGGTGACGCGGATGCGCGATCCCGACTTGCGCACGCTGCCTTCCAGCACATATTGCACGCCGAGCTCGCGGCCGATCTGTTTTACGTCGACCGCGCGGCCCTTGTAGGTGAAGCTCGAGTTGCGCGAGATCACGAACAGGATGCGAAACCGCGACAGCGCCGTGGTGATATCCTCGGCCATGCCGTCGGCGAAATAGTCCTGCTCGGCATCGCCGCTCATGTTCTGGAACGGCAGCACCACGATCGAGGGTTTGCCGGGCAGCGCCAGCATCGGCGCCGCCGGTTTGGCCTCCGCCGGCCTGCCGATCTGGATCTTGTAGATATGCACCGGGCGGGCGATGTTCTTCAGATGCTGTTCGCCGCCGTCCTTGAACAGGACGTCGAGACGGCCCTCGACATCCTCCTGCACCCGCGCCGAGACGCAGACGCCGCCGGCATCAGCGAGACCTTCCAGCCGGGCGGCGATGTTGACGCCGTCGCCAAAAATGTCGCCGTCGTCGAGGATGATGTCGCCGACATGAATGCCGATGCGCAGTTCGACCCGCTTGGTCGCGGCGACATTGAGATTGGCGCTGGTCATCGCGAGCTGGATATCGACCGCGCAACGCGTGGCATCGACCGCGCTGGAAAATTCCGCCAGCATGCCGTCGCCGGTGGTCTTGACGATGCGGCCGCGATGCTCCGCGACCTTCGGGTCAATCAGATGGACGCGATGATGCTTGAGCTGCGCGAGCGTGCCTTCCTCGTCGAGCCCCATCAGCCGGCTGTAACCGGCGACATCGGCAGCCAGGATGGCCGATAACCTTCTGTCCAGCCGCTCGCTTGTCAGGTCCGCCTCCCCAACTTCCGCGCGACTTATATCGAATTTCGGCAAGTTCGGGCGGAAATTCGCCGGTTCCGTCAGAGCATCGCGTTGCTAATCCTGTTCGCCGATCGTCTGGGCGTACGTCTTGCCATACGGATAGAACAGCTCATTGCGGCCTTGCTGCTACGCCGCCCTGAGTTCCGGCGTCGTGATATCCCAGTCCGGTCGGCATTTCCTCGTCACGGCGCGCAAATCCTCCCTGCGGTAAAAAGTGGCCCCGGCTCTTCGGGGGAGCCGGGACCGTAGGGGCAATTGTACTCGGGGGAGAACCAGGTACGACAAGAGTGTAACGTCGTCAGCCGGATTTCGAACCTATACGCTCGTGTGAGCGCGTCACCCCTTCGGACGCCTCAATCTCTCCTTGCACGCGCGCTAGAATTTTGCGGCAAATGCGGAGATGACGATGAAAATGCCGAGTGTTCTGGCGGCCGGGGTCGCCTTGCTTGCCGGCGATGCGACGCAGGCGGCATCGCTGGAGTCAACGTCCGCGACAACGACCTATCACCGCGTGACGGTCGACGGCGTCGGCGTGTTCTACCGCGAGGCCGGCCCGAAGGATGCGCCGGTGCTGGTGCTGCTGCACGGCTTTCCCTCCTCCTCGCGCGAGTTCGACACACTGATCCCGCTGCTCGCGACGCGTTATCATCTGATCGCGCCGGACTTTCCGGGCTTTGGCCAGAGCGACGCCCCGCCGCCATTATCCTACGGCTACACCTTCGATCATCTGGCCAAGACCATTGGCGATCTGCTCGATCAATTGAAAATCACGAAATGCAGCTTCTTCCTGCATGATTACGGCGGACCGGTCGGCTTCCGCGTCATGCTGGCGCGCCCCGAACGGGTGCGGGCGCTCATCATCCAGAACGCCAACGTCTACCAGGAGGGTCTTGGCGCGAAGTGGGCCGGCATCGCGCAATATTGGGCCGACCCGAAAGCCCATCCCGAAATGTTCGAGGCCTTTGTCTCGCGCGCGGCGACCGAAGCGCGTCACACGCTCGGCACCTCGCACCCCGAACGCTATAACCCCGACACCTGGACCGACGAGTTTTCGCATCTCGCAAAACCCGGGCAGCGCGAAATCCAGGCCGCCCTGCTCTACGACTACCGCACCAACGTCGCTGCCTATCCGGCGTGGCAGGCGTGGCTGCACCAACGCAAGCCGCCGACGTTAGTCGCCTGGGGACGCAACGATCCCTCCTTCATCGCGCCGGGTGCGGAGGCGTTCAGGCGCGATCTGCCGGACGCCGAGATTCATCTGCTCGACGCCGGCCATTTCGCGCTGGATGAAGCCAACGACGAGACCGCGAGGCTCGTGCTCGCCTTCCTGGCGAGACACGCTGGCTGACCGATCAATTCGCGTCGCCCGGCATCGCCAGCCGGGCAAATAACGGATAATCGGCATCGACAATATTCGTCAGAAAGCGCATTTCGCCGATGCTGAACCATTTCAGTTCGGTATGTTCGTCGCAGATGTTGGCCGGCTCGCCGCCGTATCAACGCGGCGCCGACCGTTCTGGCGATCTTGCCTTGCGTTGCGAATGCCGTCTCGCGAATGAGAATGCGGGAAATGACAGAACAGAACAACTTCAGGTGCGCCGCACGCCGCAGGTATGGCTACACGGCAGACGCCAGGTCTTGCAGCAAAGCCTGAAAACCGCGAATGTCCGTTGCGTTTGAGGCTCATCTGACGGCCTCCCGGTGCAAGGACAACGAACCGTGGCCAACAACAAAAACAAAATCCTCATCGCCGGCGGCGGCATCGGCGGAATCACCGCGCTATTGGCGCTGCGCCAGCGCGGCATCGAAGCGGAGTTGTTCGAGCAGGCGGCCGTCTTCGGCCAGGTCGGCGCCGGCCTTCAGGTCAGCGGCAACGCCACGCGCATCCTGCGCGCGTTGGGCCTCGGCGAAGCGCTGGCGAAGGTCGCGTATTATCCACAAGGCCGCGACTACCGCGCCTGGGATAGCGGCGATCGCCTCTACTACACCCCGCTCGGCAAGCGCGCCGAAGAGCGTTTTGGCGCGCCCTATTACACCGCGCACCGCGCCGATTTGCTCGACGTCCTGCTTTCCGGCCTTGGGAACGATGGTTTCCGGCTCGGCTGCCGCATCGAGCGCTTTGAGCGGGACGACGACGGCGTCACGCTTTTTCTTAGCGACGGTTCGACCGCGACCGGCGATGTGCTGATCGGCGCCGACGGCATCCACTCCACGGTGCGCGGGCAGATGTTCGGCGCCGAGCTGCCGCGCTACACCGGCAACGTCGCCTGGCGCGGGCTGGTGCCGGCCGAGCGCGTCGCGCATCTTGATGTCGCCGACGTCGCCGGCGTCTGGATGGGACCGAACCGCAGCATCGTGCAGTACTACATCGCGGCCGGCAAAACCTTTAACTGGATCGGCATCAGCCGCTCGGAGCAGCCGGCGCGGGAATCCTGGCTCGCCGAAGGCCGCATCGAGGACGCGTTGGCCGAATATGCAGGCTGGAACGACACCATTCGCGCGATCATCGCGGCAACGCCGCGCGTGCTGCGGCAGGCGCTGTACGATCGCGAGCCGCTGCCGGACTGGCGGGTCGGACGCGTGGTATTGCTGGGCGACGCGGCGCATCCGATGATGCCGTTCTACGCACAAGGCGCGGCGCAAAGTATCGAGGACGCCTACGTACTGGCCGGCTGTCTCGCCGCCTCGATGGATCAGCCTGTCGCAGCGCTCGAACGTTACGTCAAGCTGCGCCAGCCGCGCACCGCATGGATGCAGGGGCTCGCCCGCCGCGAGGAGCAATCCTACCAGACCAACGACGCCGCCGAGATCGCCGCGCGCAATGCGCGGATGCGCGAGAACCGGATTCCGGAATCGGCGACCTTTCCGCCGGAACAGGAACGGCTCTACGGTTACGACGCCGAAGCGGTATTGCGGGCTGGTCGAGATGCACCGTAGGTCATTCCTGTCACTTGGCGCGGCTACGATCCCGGCGATCGCGATGCCGGCTCGCGCGGTTGCGGACTCCACCTACCCCGACCGGCCGATCCAGATTGTTGTGCCATTCGCGGCCGGCAGCGCCAGCGACGTCATCACGCGCATCCTGCTCAACCGGATGGCCATTTCGCTCGGCCAGAATTTTGTGGTCGAAAATCGCCCGGGGGCCGGAGGCAACACCGGCACATCGGCCGTCGCGCACGCCGCGCCCGACGGTTACACGCTGGTCATGAGCACGTCCGGCCCGCTGGCGGCGAACAAGGCGCTGTTCAGGGATCTCGGTTACGATCCGCAACAGGATTTTACGCCGATCTGCCTGTTCGCGACGTTGCCCAACATCGTCGTCATCAATGCAAAGCTGCCGCCGAAAACGCTGGCCGAACTGATCGACTACGCAAAGCAGCATCCCGGGCAACTCAATTACGGCTCGGTCGGCGTCGGCTCCTCGCAACATCTCGCCGGCGCCTATTTCGAGCAACTCACGGGCACGCGGCTGGTCCACGTCCCCTACAAGAATATCGGCAGCTACGCGCCGGACTTCGTCTCCGGCCAGGTGCCGGTCGGCTTTCAACTGCTGCCGAACGTGCTCGGCCTGATCCAGAACGACGACGCGCGCCCGCTTGCGGTAGCCGCCAACAAACGCATGACGGCATTGCCCAACGTGCCGACGGCCGCGGAGGCCGGCCTGCCCGGTTACGAAAGCGCCGCGTGGCTCGCGCTGCTGGCGCCCGCCAACACCGACAGAGCGATCGTCGACAGACTATATGCCGCGGCCAAGGACGCCGTGAAAGACCCGAAGCTGCGTGCGCTGTTCACGGAGCAAGGCGCGGAGCCCGCCGAGCTTGGCCCCGAAGAGCTGAAGAAATTCATCGCCTCGGAAATTTCAAAATGGTCAGAGGTGATCGGGAAGCTGGGGATTGCGCCGATGTAGCGGCAACGCGATGCCAAGCGCCTTGGCCGCTGCACTGGCGTGATCCCTTTGCCTGACGAATCGACGGGCGCGAGGGATACATTTGCGGTCACCCGATCCTGATTCGCGCGGAGGTAGCAAACAGTTGCGGTCCGGCTTCGCGGTTCGGTGAACAGGTGCTAGTGTGGGTAGCCTTCGCTTGATTGTGACGTCGGGAATCCCCTCGACCCCGGAGCGGCATGATGCGCGCTTTCGCCCTGCTCACGGCCCTGTTGATCGGTCTTGCCCAGCCGGCTTGCGCCGGCGATGACGCCGCCGCCGCGCAGACTGTCATCCGCGCGCAGGAACAGGCGCTGGCCCACGACGATGCGGCGACGGCGTATTCGTACGCCGCGCCTGAAATCCACGGCCTGTTTCCGCAGGCCGATATCTTCATGTCCATGGTGCAGCGGGGCTACCCGCCGGTGTACCGGCACAGGAGTTTCGAGTTCGGCGAGTCCCGCACCGAAGGCGGATGGATCGCGCAACACGTCCGCATCGTCGACGCCAATGGCGAGCCGTGGGACGCGCTCTACACGCTTGAGCGACAGCCCGACGGCAGCCTGAAGATCACCGGCTGCACGCTGATCAAGGCCGGCCAGGACGTCTAGCGCGAACAAGTCTATCCATCAGGCAGCAGCCTCTCAGGCAACGGCGCCGTCGACGATCGCCTCCACCTTCTGCAACAGCGCTTCGGCTTCGGGACGAATTTCGGCGGCGCGACTGTTGAGCGGGCCCCAATGCGACCGCAGCACCCGGACACCGATGGCGGCTGCTTCCACCGCGAAGCCCGGGCACATCTTGCACAATTGCTGGAGCGCCACGCCCTCGGCGGTGTCCGAAGTTGGCTCCTTTTTCCATGGCGACGCGAGCAAGGATTCCATCTTCACGCGCTAGAGGTTTGCCGAGCAGACCGCAAGGTCTAGGCTTGGAGATCGACGCCTACGGCAAGTGCAGGGGATCCCAGTTCCTTGATCATCGGTGTACATCTTTCATTGACAGTGGCTTTTCAAACAGCGCAGCTAAAGAGAGCGCAAGCGGCTGGCGTCCCGCAGGCCGGAGGAGGAATCTGTATGGCGTCGTGGAATCTCGACGTTATCGAACAGAGCTTCGCCGACGCTGCCGCCCAGCCTGCGCTGTGGAACAACGCACTGGATGTCATTGCGGCCGAAACTGGCAGCGCGGGGACAATTTTATTCCCCCCGCAGGAGCTCGTAGTTCCTACTGTGCCTTCGAGTGAAGCAGTTCGAAGGTGTGTTGAAACATACTTTCGAGAGGGGTGGCATACGCGTGACGAACGATTTCGCGGCTGGAATACAATGGTGCAGCGCGGTGTAGCCGATGACCTTGATTTCATCAGCCAAGACGAAATGAAGCGACATCCCTACTATCAAGAATTCCTTCAGCCGCACGGATTGCAATACTTCGCCGGCGTCAGAATGGCAGCCGGAGATGATCTATGGTGCGTTTCAATTCAACGGTCGGCGCAACAAGGACCGTTTTCGCCGAGGGAAATGCTGACGCTTGCTACTCTCTCTAAGAAGATTGCAGGTGCCGCCGCTTTGGCACGCGCGTTGGGTCTTGCCAGCGCCAATGCGGCTGTTGAAGCACTTGAACTGAGCGGATCAGCTGTAGCGCTATTGAACCCCAGCGGAGAGGTGTTGCGGCTCAATCAGACGGCTGAAAGTTTGCTTGGCTTGGATCTGAGCGTGGTCAAAAGACGGCTCGTATCTTACAACCAGACTGCAACGATAGCGTTGGATCGCGCTCTTCACGCATTACTATTTGCAAACACAAGCGCCGCGTTATTGCCGGCGGTTGCGTTGCCCCGTCGAGGAAAGCGATCACTGCTCGCATATCCGGTAAAGCTCTCGACGGTGTCGCTGAGTATCTTTGCTGATTGCCAAGCTATACTTATACTGGTCGATCTCGATCAACGACCAAGGCCGCCCCAAGAGGCTCTCCACGCCTCCTTCTCACTGACTCCGGCAGAAGCGAGAATTGCGGTTCGCATTGGCGCCGGTGAGAGTTTGATATCTATCGTCGATGAGCTGAATATTTCGAAAGAGACTGCCCGGCAACAACTCGCGTCGGTTTTTAAAAAAACGAATGTTAATCGTCAGGCTGAATTAGTTTCGTTGCTGGCGTCTCTACTTTATTCAAGAAAATAGCAGCCATAACCCGTTCGGGTTATTCCCAAGGCCGTTGGCTTGGCGCTTGGTATCACGCCGGGACTCAAACACAGCATTGAGAGTGACTTGTAGCTTATTTGTCGGGGAGCATTTGTTATGAATGTCAGGTCAACATTCTTTGTTTCGGTGGGTCTTTCGGCGCTGCTGTTGTTCCTGCCAGAGGCCAGAGCATCTATTGTTCCAGTCTCAACCTCGTCGGTTATCCTGTCGAACGATAATGCCGAGCAATTATCATCCAGCAGCAGTACCTTCGTCTCTGGCGGTTTGTCAGCCTCTGGAACGGTCGGTGGCGTGCCATCTCCAAACATCTCCGCCACCGCAACGGCTACGTCGACCGGTAATTCGAGCGCAAACATATTTTATGAATATTACTTCGAAGTAGTGGGCCCTTCTACCCAGCAATTGTCTGTGACAATCTCGGCCAGCGGCGCGGTCTCGCAATCCCTCGTAACGCCTAACGTAGCGCAGCTATACTTCGCCGCGCCCAGTGGAGCGTCATTGATAGGCAGTGCGTGCTCCGCGACTGGTCTAAACAGCTGCGGAGGCGCGTCTACAAGCCATTCGTTTTCAATAGCTCAATCGGAAACAATAACGACTAACGTACTTTACGACATTCAAATGAGCTTGTTCGTCAACGCTAACACCTTCTTTGGTGCCAACACAGATTCTCAGACAGGAAATATCGACCCGACTATAACTATTGATCCTCTCTTTGCGCTGAATAATCCGCTGTTCGCACTCGAACTAAGCCCCGACGTTGGGAACGCCTCCGCCGCCCCTGAGCCATCAACATGGGCGATGATGATCCTCGGGTTTATCGGCGTCGGCTTCATTGGCATATCGGCGGAACGCAAAGCCCGCCTTGAGGCTGTTCTGACAACCGCATATTTCAGCTCAATTGAATTTTCTCCTATGAAAAAGTGTAGTTTGTCGATTGTGCTGGTGTTGGGAGCGGCAATGACCTTGGGCTTCACAACAAACCCTGTCGCTGCGACGGTTTTGCTAAACACCGTAACTTCGCCGCAAGGAAATTACGGCATTCCTACTCCGACTCAATCGGTTGCGTTGGAATTTTCATCGGCAACCGCTGGTACGGTAACTGGCGCAGTCGCTTTCGTTGAATCGACCAATCCCTCGGCAACAGCAACGATCGGCATCATGTCTGATTCAGCGGGCACCCCTTCAGGGACATTTCTCGGTTCGGAAACTGTAGGGCTTGGATTAGCGCCTGAAATCCTAGTGTTTAATGTTTCGATTGCCGCAAACACAAACTATTGGCTCGTCGCCCAAACTACTTTCAATAACGTTGTTTGGCAGTATGGGAGCGATCAAGGATCATTCGACTACGTAAGTGGCGCTGCTTGGGTCGAAACCAACCAAAATCTTCCTATGGCCAACATCACTGGGAATGTCGCTGCGGTCCCCGAGCCATCCACATGGGCAATGATGCTTCTCGGCTTCGCAGGTATTGGCTTCGTGGCGCATCGGCGGAAGAGCAGGACGGCGTTCCGCTTCGCCTGATTCACGACTAATAGATTTGAATTGAGAGCCGCGGCTCGCGTGTTGCTGAGGCGTCGCCAGGACCAGCAAATGGAGTTCTCTTAAACACGAATCCCCAAGGCCCTGGAAGCTACTCCGACAGATTTTGCGACGGCTAATGAACCATCACCCAGCCCGGTTGGAGAATTGGATAGGCAACTAGACCAATGACCCCGGTTGCCGCGATCAGCAGCGGATTGCTGACCTTCCAGCGGAACAGGATCGCGAGCGACACGACGGCGATTAAAGCCGTCAGCCAGTCGCCGATCGCGATGCGTCGAAGCAGGATGCAGGCGCCCAGAATCGTTCCGATCGCGGCGGCGTAGGCGCCCTTCACAAACCCCTGCACATTCGGGTTATCGCGATGCCGCGCGAGCAACGGCGCCGCGATCAGCACCAGCAGGAAGGACGGCAGGAAGATGCCGATCGTCGATACCAGCGAGCCCCAGAAGCCCGCGACCAGATAG
>Ga0207702_10000056_pt1 | contig 131186 bp, 109 predicted proteins | sample KBSCornC62_FD_184302 | JGI IMG/M metagenome (GOLD analysis project Ga0207702, IMG submission 184302) | Corn rhizosphere microbial communities from Kellogg Biological Station, Michigan, USA - KBS Corn C6-2 (SPAdes) (version 2) | ecosystem: Host-associated > Plants > Roots > Rhizosphere > Soil ...
CGGCATCATCGATCAAAAAACACGAAAGCTTCGGCGCTGCGCTAGCGCAGCGCCGAAGCAGACCGAACCATGAACAACTGTCACCCATCCATCCGGTCTGTTTTGTTACCCATCCATCCGCTGGACATAAGCACGCCCCTCAGGATGAGTTCTTCGCGTGACCGCGCACCACGATCAGCACGGCCGCGACCAGCTCCAGCCCGATGCAGCCGTAGAACGGCAGGGAATAGCTGCCGGAGAGGTCACGGACGAGGCCGATTACGCCGGGGCCGAAGGCGTAGGTGATCTGGTTGATCGCGGTGAGCAGGCTGACCAGCACGCCGAACGAGCGGGAGTCGAATTCGCGCTGCACGATCAGCGACGGCAGTGTGATCAGATTGCCGACCGAGAAGCCGAACAGGCCGCAGGCCGCGATCAGCACGGCCTCGTTCTGCGAGTTGATGATGATTGCGAGCGCGACCGCCTGGCTGGCAAACGAGATCGCGGAGGCCAGGCGCTGGTTGAGACGATCGATCACGGTGGAGAACAGCAGCCGCCCCGCCACCGCCATCGCCGTCAACAGCGCCACCGCGATCGCCGCACCGGAGCGGCCGATCACGGGGTCAAGGAAGGCGATCAGGTGCACTATGAATCCGACCTGCGCGAACAGCACCAGCGCGAACGCGATCGAGACCGTGAGAAAGGCGACGTCGCGAACCGCCCGCGCACGTATCTGCGTCGAGGATGGCGCGTCCGTTGCTGCCACCTGCACAGTGTTGCTGCCATGGAGCGGCGGCTGACCGACAAAGATCAAAACCACCGGCACCATCAGCACGACCATCACGATCGCGGAAGCCAGCAGCGCGCCGGAGAACCCGAACGCGCCGATCGCGGCGACCAATAGCGGTACGCCGATGATGCCGCCAAAGCTGGCGCCGTTCAGCGCCAGGCTGATCGCCATGCCGCGCCTGTGGTCGAACCAGAGGCCGAGCGTGTTGGTGATCATGCCGAGGCTGGTGCCGGCCCAGCCGAAGGCAAGCAGCGCATCCGCGAGGTAAAGCTGCCACGGCTCGCTCGCGTAACCGATCGCGACGGCCGCCGCGGCCATCGCAAAGATGCCGGCCAGCAGGCAGTTGCGCGGACCGAACGCCCTGATGGCTTCGCTGACGAACACGACCAGCAGCGCGCCGAACAGGTAGAAGAAGGTGGTGCCGGCCGAGATCAGCGACGCCGGCCAACCGTGCAGCCGGTGCAGTTCGGCGACATAGACGCTCTGGCCGTAGAAGCCGAGGCCCCAGCCGAAGGTCGCGACCAGGAAGCAGACCGCGACGATGCGCCAGCCGTCGTAACGGATCGAGCTTTCGTCGATGGTGTGGCTTGAGGCGCCCAAGGGTTTTTCTCGTTTGCTTTTCTTTTACGCTACGCCGCGGCTTGGCCCTGGCATGACGGGAGGTACTACATTGTCGCCGTCATCCCAAGGTGCGAGCCGACTTCGGCTCGCCTCGAAGGATAGTGTTCAGCGGAGCGCTCGTAGTCCATCCTTCGAGGCGGGCAAGGGCGCGCACCGACGGGTGAACGCAATTGCGTTCACCCGGGGATGACGCATACATTGAGGACGCGGATCACATTAACAGCCTCTGCAGCCCAACGCTTCGGCCGCTATCGAAGTATCAATTCTTCGGCGGCGTCGGGTCGTAGAAGAACCGCTCGCGAAAGATCCGGTCGCCGCGCCATTCCTGCAACGCGACTTCGTCGACGCGGCGCACTTTGCCGGATTTATCGGTCAACTCGAAGATCCAGTGGATGGCGACGCGGTCGCCTTCGAGCACCGAGGTCACTGCCTTGGAACAGACCTGCGACATCAGCGCGAGAATGCCGCGCTCGCGGGCGACCAGCACGTCGCGGCCGACGCGCGGCGCAGCGGCGTTCTCCTGCATGCTGGAATCCTCGGTGTAGTAGCGTTCGATGGCGCCGGCGTGATCGCCGGATTCGACCACCGCGATGAATTCGTCGAGACGCGCGCGCGTCGGCATCGATACCTCCCGGACTTTTGGAAATGTCGGCGGATACTACGATCAAATGCTCGGCTCGGGAAATTCGTCCACGGCTTGCAGCTTCGCCCGTCGCCGCGCGAACGACACCAGCATCAGCACCGCGAGCCCGAACGCGACAGGCGGATACACCACCAGATTGACCGCGGACCAGCCGAAATTCGCCAGCAATTGCCCGGACGAGAACGACCCCACCGCCATCATGCCGAACACCAGGAAGTCGTTGAACGCCTGCACCTTGTTTTTTTCCTGCGGCCGATGCGTTTCCAGCACCAGCGCCGACGCGCCGACGAAGCCGAAATTCCAGCCGACGCCCAGCACGATCAGCGTCGCCCAGAAATGCATCGCGGTGATACCTGAAAGGCCAATCGTGGCGGCCACCGCCTCCAGCAGCAGGCCGGTGGCGACGATGCGCTGCGCGCCGAAGCGGGCGATCAGCGAGCCCGTGAAAAAGCTCGGCCCGTACATCGCCACAATGTGCCACTGGATGCCGAAATTGGAATCGCTGACGGAAAGCCCGCACATCTTCATCGCCAGCGGCGCGGACGTCATCACCAGGTTCATCATGGGATAGGCGATGATGCCGCACAGCGCGGCCGCGATGAAGCGCGGCTGCCGCACAATCTCGAGCAGCGGCCGGCCGCCGTGCAGGTCGGCGGGCGCGGGCCGCGGCGCATCGATGCCCGCCAATACCGCCATCGCCACCAGAGCGACCACCGCCTGCACGATAAAACTGAAGGCGAACAGGTAAGGCGGCCAGACGTTCATGGTCCATTGCACGAGCTGCGGACCCAGCACGCCGGCGAACACGCCGCCGGCCATCACCCAGGACACGGCTTTGGGCCGGTATTGCGCGCTGGCGCCGTCGGCGGCGGCGAAGCGATAGGATTGCGACACCGCGCCGTAGAGGCCACCGATGAAGGTCGCGGCGCAAAACAGCCAGAACGAGGCGTGCAGGATCGCGAACGCGCCGAGCAAACCGGTCGCGACGCCGCAACCGGTGCCGATGATGAACGCCACGCGGCGGCCATAGCGCCGCGAGATCGCGCCGGTCGGCAGCGTGCCCGCGGCCAAGCCCAGCACGTACATCGACAGCGGCACGGTGGCGAGCGAAATCTCGGGCGCCAGCGTCGCGCCGACGATCGAGCCGGTCGCGAAGATGACGGCGGAGTTGGCGCCGGTCAGTGCCTGCGCCGCGGCCAGCCGAACCACGTTGGCGCGCGCGCGGGCGTCGTCGATGGTCTCTCCGCTGGCCGTCACGCTGGTCATCAATGAATTTCCGCTCGCCGGATATTGGGCCGCCGAATCCCCCAAAAGACTCGTCGTTTGCGTGCACTATGGAGAGGTGCAAGCGGCCGATCAACCGACGCAAACGGGAGCGCGCTATGCGCCGGGGTCACTCTATTTTGACCGCTCGAATGCCAGAATGAGGTTGTTGGCGGGCATTTCAGCTGTGACGGCCAGCGCGAGGCCGGCAGTGGCCGCCAATTGCTGGAGCGCCTCGATGTCGCGCACGCCCCATTCGGGATCGCGCTCGCGCAAGGAGGTATCGAACACCGCGTTGCTGATGGCGGTGTGCTTGCCGCCGCGCTTGAACGGTCCGTACAGAAACAGCCGGCCATCGTCGCGCAGATAATGCCCTGCGCCGGCGAACAGGCCCTCGGCGACGCGCCATGGCGCGATGTGGATCACGTTGGCGCAAAATACCGCCAGCAAGTCTTGCGGACCGCTACCGTCACGCATCGCAGTGCACCACGCGGCGTCGGACAAATCGATCCGCAGCGGCGGCCTGATATTCTGCAAGCCCGAATGCGCGCGCCACGCCTCGATACTGGCGAGATGCCTTTCGTTGAGATCGCTCGGCCACCAGGTGACGTCGGGCGCCTGCCGCGCGAAATGCACGACATGCTGGCCGGTGCCGCTGCCGGCCTCGACCACGTCGCCGGTTTTGCCTGCGAGAAACCGCTGCAGCACCGCCCAGATCGCTTGATGGTTGCGATGGAACGCCGCAGCATCGAGGCGGCCGTCGGCCTCGACCGGCTGACCGTCCTTGCCGAATTCGACGACAAACTCAGCCATCGCGCTCTCCGCTCATTCTCAATTATTCCTGCCACAATTAACCGTTTTATCTATACCGCGCGATCACATTGTCTGCCTGTCAGCCGTTGGCATTTGCGGTCTCGGCGGCCTATAATCCGTCCCAACACAACGAAAACCCCGCGGGAAACGCCTTGAACCACACTCTTTCAAAGCCAGGCCTTGTAACGCGTTTCATCCCGGCGCTGGCATTGGCCCTGCTGATCGGCAGCGCGACCGTCTCCACCGCACATGCGCAGTCCGCTGCGAGCGAGGGCCGGAAGATCGCGTTCGATCGCGGCAAGGGCAATTGCCTGACCTGCCATGTCATCAAGGGCGGTGATCTGCCCGGCACCATCGGCCCGGAATTGAAGGACATCAAAAGCAAATACCCCGATCGCGCCGATTTGGTCGCGATCCTCAACGACGAAACCAAACGCAACCCGCAGAGCGTGATGCCGCCGTTCGGACGAAACCGGATTTTGACCGAAGAGGAGATCAACGCGGTGGTGGACTTTTTGCAGACCTTGTGACGCCCTATCCGCTGCGATAGCGGACGAGATTTGGAGTTTTGCGGATGACCCTCAACGACAATCAATTTTCGCCGACGCGGCGGCTGGTGCTGAAAGGCGTCGGCGTGGTCGCGCTGGCCGGTCTCGGCATCCTGCGCTTCGGCGCGATGCCGGCGTTTGCCGCCGCCAACGACAAATGGCCGGAAGAGGCGTTCAAGCAAAAAAACGAGGTCGACGCCATCAAGGCGCTGTACGGCAAGACCGCCGAAGCGTCTGACAAGGTAAAACTCGATGCGCCCGAGATCGCGGAGAACGGCGCGGTGGTTCCGGTTTCGGTCACCACGACGCTGACCGACGTGACCTCGATCTCGTTTCTGGTCGCCGACAATCCGAACGCGCTGGCGGCGTCCTATATCATTCCGGCGGGCACGATGCCGAGCGTCGCCAATCGCATCAAGATGGCCAAGACCAGCAACGTCACCGCGATCGTCGAAGCCGGCGGCAAGCTCTACAGCGCCACCAAGGAAGTCAAAGTCACCGTCGGCGGCTGCGGCGGCTAACGGGCACCCGGAAGGAACATAAAATGGCATCAACCATTCGCGTGCGCGCTACCGCCAACGGCGACACCACCGAAGTGCAGGCGCTGATCCAGCACCCGATGGATTCCGGCTTCGTCAAGAACGCCAAGGGCGACCTGATTCCGGCGCATTTCATCCAGCAAGTAACGTTCGAATGTAACGGCAAGAGCGTGTTCGTGGCGGACTGGGGGACGGCGGTGTCCAAGGATCCCTATGTCAAGTTCAGCTTCAAGGGCGGCAACAAGGGTGACGACCTCAAGATCGGCTGGGTCGACAACAAGGGCCAATCGGACACGACCACGGCAAAGATTGCGTGAGGGCATTACATTGCGAACCGCGACCCAGACCGTTTTTGCAGCGCTTGCGCTCGTAACCCTCGCGCTGTCAGGCGCGACCGTGAAGGCTGCCGACAGCGTCGATCCGGCGGCGGAGGCCAAGGCGTTCCAGAAATATTTCACGACCAAATTCCCCAAGCTGAAGCTGGAGGATTTCGTCAACGGGCCCTACTCGCTGAACGAGGACATGCACCGGCAGTGGGTCGAGAAGGAAGAATTCCCTCCTTATGAATTCTCGCTCGACGCCGGCAAGGAGATGTTCACAAAGCCGTTCAAGAACGGCAAGACATACGCCGATTGTTTTCCTGACAAGGGCATCGGCATCCGGCAAAACTATCCTTACTTCGACGAGAAGGAAGGCAAGGTCATCACGCTGGAACTGGCGCTGAACCGCTGCCGCGAGGCAAATGGCGAGGCGCCGTTCTCCTACGTCAAGGACGACATGGCCTCCTTGACCGCCTACATGGCATTCACCTCGCGCGGCAAGCCGTTCGACATCAAGATACCCAGCGATCCGCGTGCGCTGGCCGCCTTCGAGAACGGCAAGGAATATTTCTACACACGGCGCGGCCAGCTCAATTTCTCATGCGCCAGCTGCCATGTGCAGAATCCCGGCGAGCGGATTCGCGCCGAGATTCTCGCGCCGGCGCTCGGCATCCTCAACGCGATGCCGATCTACCGCTCGGAATGGGGCGGCATGGGCACCATCAGCCGGCGCTTCACCAGCTGCAACTCGCAGACCCGCGGCGTGCCGCTCGAGCCGCAATCCGACGACTACCGCGATCTCGAATATTATCTGTCCTATGTCAGCAACGGACTGCCGATCTCCGGTCCGGGAGCGCGGCCATGACACTGTTTTCGTGCAGACTGATTCTGGCGTTGCCGCTGATCGGCACGGTGACGGTCATGGCGACGCCGGCGCCGGCGGCAACCGATGCCGATTTCAAGGCGGCCTATGCCGCGGCCGACGCCGCCAACAAGGAAGCGGGCCAACTGCGCAACCAGTGGACCGTGACCGCGACGGCGCTGACGGACGCGAAGAAAGCCGCCGATGCCGGCGATTTCGACAAGGCGGTGGCCGAGGCAAAGCAAGCCGAAGCGCTGGCAAAAGCGTCCGTGTTCCAGGCGAAGAGCGAGAAAGAGGCCTGGAAGGCCGAAGTGATCCGCTAGGCGTGTTGCGCGTGAGGCGCGGAGAAATCGCATGAGTTTCCGCCGCCGGGATTTCCTCAAGGCAACGGGCGTCATCACGCTTGCGGGCGGATTTTCCCGGATCGCGCACGGCGCCGACACCCCGAGCGTCTACGACCTCGAGCGGTTCGGCAATGCACGCATCCTGCACATGACCGATACCCATGCGCAGCTGAAGCCGATCTATTTTCGCGAGCCCAGCGTCAATCTCGGCATCGGCGCCATGCAGGGCAAGCCGCCGCATCTGGTCGGCCGCGCCTTTCTCGACCGTTTTGGCATCAAGGCCGACAGCGCCGACGCCTATGCCTTCAGCTGTCTCGATTTCGAGAAGGCCGCCGCCCGCTTCGGCAGGCTCGGCGGCTTTGCGCATCTGAAAACGCTGATCGACCGCCTGCGCAGCGAGGCGGGATCGGGCCGCGCGCTGCTGCTCGACGGCGGCGATCTCTGGCAGGGCACCGGACAGGCCAACGCGACCCAAGGCGCCGACATGGTCGACGCCGCCAATCTGCTCGGCATCGAGGCGATGACCGGGCACTGGGAATTCACCTATGGCGAAAAAGCGCTGCGCAGCAATCTCGAGCGTTTTAAAGGCGAATTTCTCGCGCAGAACGTATTCCTCACCGAAGAGGCCGCGTTCAACGACGCCAAGGCGTTCGATTCCGCCTCGGGCCGGGTGTTCAAGCCGGCCACCATCAAGGAGATCGGCGGCCATCGCATCGCGGTGATCGGGCAGGCGTTTCCCTATGTACCGATCGCGCACCCAAAACGCTTCACGCCGGACTGGACTTTTGGCATCCGCGACGACGAGATGCAGAAGCTGGTCAATGGCCTTCGCAGCAACGACAAGGTCGACGCCGTGGTGCTGCTGTCGCATAACGGCATGGACGTCGACCTCAAGCTGGCCAGCAAGGTGAGCGGCATCGACGTGATCCTCGGCGGCCATACCCACGATGCCGTGCCGCAGCCGATCACGGTCAATAATCCGGGCGGCGTCACGCTGGTCACCAACGCCGGCTCGAACGGAAAATTCCTCGGCGTGCTCGACCTCAACCTGACAAAGGGGAAAGTCAGCGACGTGCGCTACCGGCTGCTGCCGGTGTTTTCCGAATTGCTGAAGCCGGATCCTTCGATGCAGGCGCTGATCGACAAATCGCGCGAGCCGTTTGCGACGCCCGACGCCGAGAAGATCGCGACATCGGACCGCGTGCTTTACCGCCGCGGTAATTTCAGCGGCACCATGGACCGCCTGATCTGTGACGCCTTGCGTGGCGAACTCGATGCCGAGATCGCGCTGTCGCCGGGTTTCAGGTGGGGCACCACGGTCGTGGCGGGACAGCCGGTGACGATGGAGGACGTGCTGGCCGAGACCGCGATCAGCTATCCGGAAACCTATGTGCAGAGCATGACCGGCAGCCAGCTCAAGGACATTCTCGAGGACGTCTGCGACAACCTGTTCAACGCCGATCCCTATTACCAGCAGGGCGGCGACATGGTCCGGGTCGGCGGCATGTCCTATACCTGCGCGCCGAATGAAGCGCCCGGCAAGCGCTTGTCCGCGCTGAAACTCGACGATGGCCGCGCCATCGAAGCGAACAAGAGCTACAAGGTGGCGGGGTGGGCTTCGGTCAATGAACAAAACGGCAAGCCGGTGTGGGACGTGTTTGCCAGCCATCTGCGCGCCGGCAAGCCGGCCAGTCACAGCGCCGACGTCGCACTGAAAGGCGTCGACGACAATCCGGGTTTTTCGAACGAGGGATGAGACGTTTGCAAATGGATCGGCGATCGATTGTTGGCGGCGGGCTGGCGATGCTGGCGCTGGCTGCGCCTCATGCGCGCGCGGCCGAGCAGGCGCCGCTGCCCGACAAGCCGTTTGCCGAACATCGCATCGTGCTGCAACTCTCGGACAATGATGCGAAGAAACAGGGCCTCGTGATCAGCGTCGCCTATAATCTCTTGAAACTCTACGATCCCGACAAGGTCGCGATCGAGGTGGTGGCGTTCGGACCGGGCATCGAACTGCTGTTTCCGGACAATCCCAACCGCAAGCTGATCGAGAGCCTGGTGGCGCAGGGCGTGAAATTCGACATCTGCCTCAATACCGTCGATACGATCGAGCGCGACACCGGCAAGCGCCCGCAATACATCCCGGCCGCGACGCCGGTTCAGGTCGGGGTCGGGCAAATTCTCGCGCTCACCGAAAACGGATATACACTGGTCAGGCCATAAGTAACGTAGCAGTAGTCCCGTCATTGCGAGCGGAGCGAAGCAATCCAGCAGCCGCAAGAAAGAACTGGATTGCTTCGTCGCTTCGCTCCTCGCAATGACGAAAGAAAGAAAATGGAGTGTTTCATGTTTCGTAGCTTGTTAGCCGCCGCCATCCTGTCGATCGTCCTCGCCTCGCCCGGCCTCGCCGCCGATGCAAAACCGCACCACATCGCGATCCAGGTCGACCAGAACGATCCGCAGGTGATGAATCTCGCGCTCGGCAACGCCACCAATGTGATCGAGTATTACAGGGCCAAGAACGAAGAGGTCGACATCGACATCACCGCCTATGGTCCGGGCCTGCACATGCTGCGTGCCGACACCTCGCCGGTAAAAGACCGCATCAAGCGGATGAAGGACATGGTGTTCCCCGGCAAGATTCAGTTCTCGGCCTGCCACAACACCATGCAGAACATGGAAAAGGCCGAGGGCCATCCGATCGAGATCGTGTCCGACGCCACCGTCGTTCCCTCCGGCGCGGTGCATCTGAACGAGTTGCAGGAGCAGGGCTGGAGCTACCTCAAGCCGTGACGATGCGTCTTCATACCGTTGTCACCTTGACCGCGCTTACGCTCGGCGCGCGAACGGCGCTCGCCGACGAAAGTGCGACCGTGACCTACAAATCGCTGTCGCCCGAAGTCGCGTTGGAGGCGGCACAGGCCGCCTTGAAACAGTGCCGCACCGACGGCTTCCAGATCGCGGTCGCCGTGGTCGATCGCTCCGGCCAGCCGCAGGTGATGCTGCGCGACCGCTTTGCCGGACTGCCCGCCGCCGATACCGCGACCCGCAAGGCCTATACCGCGCTGGGCTTTCATGCCGCGACCAGCGATCTCGCCAAATCGATCAAGTCGGGCACGATGGACGCAAACCTGGCGCGATTACCGAACGTCGCGATGCTGGCGGGCGGGCTGGTGATCGAGGCCGGCGGCACGGTGCTGGGCGGTATCGGCGTTGCCGGCGCCCCCGGCGGCGACAAGGACGAGGCCTGCGCCAAGGCCGGCCTGGATGCGATCCGGGACAAGATCGATTTCTGAGGATTCCGCCCCTCGTAGAAAATCTCTACTGCCGAATGGGCAAAAATCAGATAATATCTGCTGGTAAACCAGTAGATGACGACCATGATTTTTCGCCAGCTTTTCGACAGCGTTTCCGGCACCTACAGCTATGTGCTCGCCAGCCGGCCCGGCGGCGAGGCGCTGATCCTCGATCCCGTGCTGGAAAAGGTCGATCGCTACTGCCAGCTGCTGCGCGAGCTCGACCTAAAACTGGTCAAGGCAGTCGACACCCATCTGCACGCCGACCACGTCACCGGCCTCGGCGAGCTGCGCGACCGCACCCATTGCGTCACCATCATGGGCGAGCAGAGCAAGGCCGACGTGGTCGCGATGCGGGTCGCCGACGGCGACAAGGTGACGATCGAAGGTCTCTGCCTCGAGGTGATGTACACGCCCGGCCACACCGACGATTCCTACAGCTATTTGATGGGCGATCGCGTCTTCACCGGCGACACGCTCTTGATCCGCGGCACCGGCCGCACCGATTTCCAGAACGGCAGCGCACGCGCGCAGTATGAGTCGATCTTCAACCGGCTGTTAAAGCTGCCGGACGAGACCATGGTATTCCCCGCCCATGACTACAAGGGCGACACCGTTTCCACCATCGGCGAAGAGAAGCGCTATAATCCGCGGCTGCAGGTGCGATCGATCGACGAATATGTCGAACTGATGGGCAACCTTAATCTGCCGAATCCGAAACTGATGGATGTGGTGGTGCCAGCCAACATGCATGTCGGCTTGCATCAGGAAGAGCTCGAGAAGCAGGGGCTGGCGCTTTCAGCGCGGGCCGCGATCGAGTCGCTCGGCCGGCCCGAAGTGCTGCTGGTCGATCTGCGCGAAAATGGCGAGCGCGCGCGGCACGGCATGCTGTCGGGCGCGCTGCACGCGCCCTATCCAAGCGTCGGCGAAAGCCTGCAGCCGGGCGGCATGCTGCGCGAAGTCGCGGCCGCGACCGGCCGGCGCATCGTATTCTTCTGCGCGTTCGGCGAGCGTTCGGCGATGGCGGTGGCGGCCGCCAGGGAAGCGGGCCTTGCCAACACCGCCCACATCGCCGGCGGCATCGACGCCTGGAAGAAAGCCGGTGGTCCGGTGGTGACGGGCTGAATCGACGGGTTCAGGCGTTCACCACGTTTGCGATCCCGGCTTTAAATCGCGGTTTTTCGCCCGATTTGACCTAATCAGGCCCCTGTGCGACCCGGGGCGTGATAGGATGGCCAGCAAGCCGCCGCCCGGGCGTGGCCGCGCCCCCAAAGATTGAGGCAGATATGGACGACGAACCGAAAACCGCCGCCGAGATGAAGGAAATCCGGCTCAACCGCAAGATCGCCCAGGATGCCGAAGGCATCAAGGCGATGGCGGACATCGCGGCGGCCGATATCGCGATCCGCAAGCGGACCGCCGATTTGCGCGAGCAGCGGCTGGCCAGGGAAGCCGCCGCGCGCGACAACCCGCCGGAGCCGAAAGCCAAGGTCAAAAAGAAGAAAAAGGTCTCATGACAAAATCAGATCGCGACCGCGCCAACAAGGCCGGTGGCCATGGCAAGACGACCATGATCGATCGCGATGCCACCACCAAGGCCACGCTCGACAACATGGCGCGGCTGAAGGCATTGCGGCTCGCGCGCGAGGCCGCCGCACCGCCGCAGCCACCCGCCGCGCCCAAGAAGGCGCGCGCCAAGGCAAAGACTCCGGGAGAGAAAACCCCGGCGCTGGCCGATTGGCTGGCCGGGCAGCAAAGCGGCGGACGCCGGACGTAGTCTATCGACGCGTTTTCTTGATGCGAACCGGACGCCACTTCGCTCGAAAACGCTATTTAGAATCTTTTGACGCGTTACGCCGGCGCGGGCCAATCGATCATCGACCGCGTCTTGGTCGCTGCGTCGTAGACCTGGACCTGAAGCATCTGGAACTGATTCTTCAACGCCATGCCGGCCTCCTCGGCCGCTTCGACGGTTGAATGGTGCGACTTGAAATGGCCGTCCACCACCAGCGAATAGCCGTCGGTCGGCGCCTTGTCGGCGCGAATGACCTTGCGTGGCGTCTGCTCTTCCAATTCGAGTTTAGGCTTCTTCATCAGGGGCTCCATGTTGCGGCCTCCATTTACACAATGTGACGGAAAAAGGCAGGAAAGATTTCAGGAAAGATGTGCTGATAACGGGTAATATGCTCGTCAAAGGCGGTCATATTGAGGTCGACGGCTGTCGATCATCCTTAACAAGGAAGCACGCCGTGAGTGGAACCGCTCCCAAGACCAACCCTCCTGCGACCGAAACCGGCAAGCCTGCGAAGCCTGTGCCGCCGCCGCCGGCACCGATCGAGGACGATGACATCGAGGACGGCGATATCGCCACGCCGAAACGCGACCGCTACGGCACCGATGACGAGCCGTTGTGAAGGTGTACTTCGCGGCCCATGGTTCGAGACGCGCGCAAGCGCGCGCGCCTCACCATGAGGTGGTTAGTTTGAAGCGCCGGGTCGTCGCCATACGCCCACACCTCGTCCTGAGGGGCGCGTCTTCGCGGGTCTCGACGGATGGCTGCAAGTCACTTCTAGCGAAAGCCTTTGCCTTCAATCGCGCGAATGCTCGCGAGATCGAGCAAATGCGCGCCCCAGCCCCTCTTCGCCACCGTCGCCGCGAGATCGGGTTTTGCCAGTAACGCGCTCGCCAGCATTGCCAGCGGCACGAGGCTGAGCCAGTCGCGCCGCAGCGGCGTCAATTCCTCGGTACTTTCGGCATAAGCTCCGCCGCCGGTCGCAAGTTGCCATGCCTCGCGGGCCAGATCGCGCCGGCTGCCGCCGCGCGCGGCGCAGCCGAGCAGCGCCTGCATTGCCAGATGAGTCCGCACGCCGTCCTGGCCCGGCGGCAAAGGTTTTGGCGCTTCGCCGCGCGAGACGGCGAGCAGCAATCCCACGAGATCGGTTCCCGCGAGCCAGGCGCTCATCGGCTCGACCAGCCGCGGATTGCAATCGATCAATAGCGGCGTCTTGGCATCGGCCAGCACGTAATCGACCGACAATGGGCCGTGCCAGTCGAGATATTGGCCGATCGCGGAGACATGCGCGCGGACGTCGGCGCGAATATCGCTTTGCTTGATCGCCTCGCCGCCACCCGCGCCGGCGGCGACCTGCCGGTAGCCGTGAAAGCCGAGCATCTTGCCGCGGCAAAACACCGCCTGTGCCTTTCCGGTCGGGCCAGCAACAAAATCCTGCACCAGTATCTCGTCGGCGAACTCGCCATTCACACCCAGGCCCGGCGCGCGCAGATCGCTCAAGGCATGTTCGAAATCGCTTGCGCCCCGCACAAACCGGACGCCGCGGCTGGCGGTGCCGACCGATGTCTTGAGGACGCATGGAAACCGCAACGCTTCGCGAAGCTCGGCCTCCGACTGCACGATGCGCGTCGGCGGCTGCGGCAGTCCCAGGCGATCGAGCAGCCGGCTGAAGCCGGCCTTGCTGAGCACCATGCGGTAGTTTTCGAAACCGGGCAGCGCCAGACCGACACGGCCCGTCAGGCGCTCGCCCACGCGCGCGAACACAAACCCCTGCTCATGGGTCGGCAGCAGCACGTCGAAGGATTCCGTGGCGAGCAATTTTTCGACGAAATGGAGATAGCCTTTCGGATCATCACGCAGCGGCGGGCAGCGATGAAATTTCCGGACGAAGCGCGAGAAGCGCGCGAGGCAATAGGGACTGGGATCGCAGACCTCGATCCGATGGCCGGACAACCCAAGGATCGTGATCGCCTCCCGTGCCGAAGTGCTGTTGCCCTCGGACACCAGCACCTGCAGCGGTTTTGAAGCATTTGCGATCTCGGTCATGAGCGGCATCATTGCCGCGTCGGGCGCAATAGTCGCGGCATTTTTACGCAATTGCCTGACAGAATGAGCGCGATTTTCCCCGTTCCGCCCCCTCTTTGCAGGGACCCCATGCAATGGCATTCATGGACAAATAACCGCTCCCGGCGATAGTTTTGCCGCTGCCCTGCCGGGCCGCAAATCAACAGGGTTTTATGCCGCCATGGTCGACATTCTGACCGCACCGCAACAGGCAAGAGCCGGCGCGAAAGCCGATTCGGCGGCGCGCACGCTGACCCTGATTTCGACCGCGCACTGGGTCAGCCATTTCCATCTGTTCGTGCTGCCGATGCTGTTCCCGTTCCTCAAAGCGCAGCTCGGCGTCGGCTATATCGAGCTCGGCCTGGCGCTGACCACGTTCGCCGTGGTCTCCGGCGTGACGCAGGCGCCGATCGGCTATCTCGCCGACCACATCGGCGCGCGAAAGATCCTGCTGATCGGCCTCGCCGTCGGCGGCTGCGCGCTGATCATGCTCGGCCTGCACCTGAGCTATCCCTGGCTGATCGCGAGCGCCGTGCTGCTGGGGCTTGCCAACAGCGTCTATCATCCGGCCGACTATGCGATCCTGTCGGCGCATATGGATGAATCGCGGATGGGCCGCGCCTTTTCGATCCACACTTTTGCCGGCTTCGTCGGCGGCGCGGTGGCGCCGGCCACGGTGGCTGCGCTGGTCGCGACCATCGGCGGCCATGGTGCGCTGATCGCCTGCGGCGCGGTCGGGCCCGCGGTCGCGCTGTTGTTGATGGCCTTCGACGTTCCCGATGCGCATGCGGCCGAGCCCGGTCCCGACGGGGCGCCGAGCGTCGTCACGCCGGCGCTGATCGTGCTGACGGTCTTCTTCATGCTGCTCAGCCTGTCCAATGCCGGCATCAGCAATTTCGGCGTGGTGGCGCTGATGAGCGGCTACGGCACCTCGTTCTCGTCGGCCAATATCGCGCTGACCGCGTTCCTCGGCGCCAGTGCCGTTGGCGTGCTGGCGGGCGGCTTCCTCGCCGACCGCACCAGGCGTCATGGCCAGGTCGCCGCCGCCTGTTTCGGCATCAACGCCGTGCTGGTCCTGATCATCGCGCTGGTCGGCCTGCCCCCGGTGTTGCTGACGCTCGCCATGGGGCTCGCGGGCTTCCTCGGCGGCGTGATTGCGCCGTCGCGGGACATGCTGGTGCGCAACGCGGCGCCCGCAGGCGCCGCCGGCCGGGCGTTCGGCATCGTCTCCACCGGTTTCAATATGGGCGGCATCATCAGCCCCCTGTTGTTCGGCTGGCTGATGGACCGGAACATGCCGCATTGGGTGTTCGGCGCGTCGGTCATCTTCATGCTGGCAACCGTCGTGCTGTCGCTGATCACCGACCGCGGGCCGCAAATTTCGCCAGCCGCAATTCAGGACCCGGCGCAGGTTTAGGACGCATTCCTGAACCCCGCACGGGGCGGTTGACAGCATTGGGCCTTGACCCATGATGCTGGCCAACAATTTTCAAAAGCCTGAGGAAACACCATGGCCAACCAACCAGACCTCGTGATCCGCGGCGGTAATATCGCGGATGGAAGCGGCGGCGAGCTGTTCGACGCCGATATCGCCGTGACCGGCGGCCGCATCACCGAGGTCGGCAAGGTCAAGGGCAAGGGCAAGGAAGAGATCGACGCCAAGGGCAAACTGGTCGCGCCGGGCTTTGTCGACGTCCACACCCATTATGACGGCCAGGTCACCTGGAGCCAGGACATCACGCCCTCCTCGCAGAACGGCGTCACCACCGCGATCATGGGCAATTGCGGCGTCGGTTTTGCCCCTTGCCGGCCGAGCGACCACAAGCGCCTGATCGAACTGATGGAAGGCGTCGAGGATATTCCGGAGCCGGTCTTGAGCGCCGGAATCCCGTGGTCGTGGGAGAGCTTTCCTGATTACATGGAGTGGCTGTCAAAGCGGAATTTCGACATCGATATCGGCGCGCAACTGCCGCACGCGGCGCTGCGCGTCTATGTGATGGGTGAGCGCGGCGCGCGCCGCGATCCCTCGACGCCTGAGGACAACAGAGCGATGGCGGCGCTGGCCGGTGACGCGGTCCGCGCCGGCGCGCTCGGCTTTTCGACCTCGCGCACGCTGAACCACCGCACCTCGACCGGCGATTACACCCCGACGCTGAAGGCGGGCGAGGATGAACTGACCGCGATCGCGAGCGCGATGCACGGCACCGGCCGCAGCGTGTTCCAGTTCGTGCTGGATCTCTCGACCATCAACGAAGACCTGCCGATGATGCTGCGGGTCGCCGAAAACACCAAAATCCCGGTGTCGTTCTCGATCACCCAGAACGACAAGGCGCCGCAACGCTGGCGCCAGACGCTCGACATCATCAACGAAGCCACCACAAAAGGCCTGTCGATCACCGCACAGATCGCGGCGCGTCCGGTCGGGCTGATGCTCGGTCTGGAATTGTCGCGCAACCCGTTCCAGACCCATCCGAGCTACAAGGCGATCGCGCATCTGCCGCTGAAGGAGCGGCTACAGCGGCTGCACCAGCCCGAGGTGCGCGCGGCGATCCTGAGCGAGCACGCGACAGCGACCGACGATCCGCTGTTCTTCCGGCCGAACTACGACAAGATGTATCTGCTCGGCAATCCGCCGGACTATGAACAGCCGCCGGAAAACACCCTGGGCGCGCAGGCGCGCCGCCAGGGCGCCCAGCCGGAAGCGCTGGCCTATGACGCCATGCTGACCGACGAGGGCCGCGGCATGCTATATGTGCCGTTCCTCAATTATGCCGACGGCAATCTCGATGCGACGCGCGAAATGCTGAGCGATCCCTGTTCGGTGCCGGGCCTGAGCGACGGCGGCGCGCATTGCGGCATCATCTGCGACGCGAGTTTTCCGACCTACCTATTAACGCACTGGACGCGCGATCGCTCGCGCGGCGACAAATTGTCGATCCCGTTCGTGGTGGCGGTGCAGTCTCGAAAGACCGCGCTGTCCGTTGGGCTGTACGATCGCGGCCTGATCGCACCGGGTTACAAGGCCGATATCAATGTCATCGACTACGACAGACTGCATTTGCATCCGCCAAAAGTTCATTATGACCTTCCGGTCGGCGGACGGCGGCTGCTGCAACAGGTGGACGGCTACGACGCCACCATCGTCTCCGGCGTGGTGACCCAGCGCGGCGGCGTCTCGACCGGCTCGCATCCGGGCCGGCTGGTTCGCGGCGTCCAGGGCAGCTTGCAGTAGGGCCACCCACGGCCGGCACGGCCCGATCGTTAAACCTGTCGACGCAGTTAAATGTCCGCTTGCTTGCCGGAGCGGACTTTTTTGGTTGAGTTGTTTGAAGGGCGGTCGACGTCGCAACGCGGGAGCCGGACCGGGCACCCAAGGCCTTGCGGCAGCGATGGAACCGCCGCCAAAACTTTTTTCAAAAAGCCTGGAACAATTTCGCAGCCTGCAAATTAGGCCGGTTGGGCTGAATTTTTGATGGAACCCGGTTCGGGAACCCATCTAATCTTCCCGCTTGCGTTGCTGTTTTGACGGTGCCCTTGATGGCGCCAGATGCTGTGCGTATCGAGATTCGTCCGCGCATCACCGGAGGAAAGTTTATGAGCGATCTGGTCACCAGCGGCCCCTCGGCCGCCCGGCGTGGCGCCAAGCGCAAGCCTGTCCTGAACGGAAAATCCGACCCCCAGCAAGACCTGCTGCACGCGCTGCAAGCGATGCGGTCAGGCGATTTCTCGGTCCGCATGACCGGCGATCATTTGGGCATCGAAGGCAAGATCGCCGACACCTTTAACGAGATCGTCGCCGCCAACCAGCGCATGGCGCAGCAGCTCGAGCGGGTCGGCCAGGTGGTCGGCCGCGAAGGCAAGACCCGGCAGCGCGTCAAGTTCGATCTCGCCAGCGGCTCATGGGCCGACATGGAAGGCTCCGTCAACACGCTGATCGACGATCTGCTGTGGCCGACCCGCGAAGTCACGCGCGCCGTCGCCGCCGTCGCCCAGGGCGACCTGCTGCAGACCGTGCAGCTCGACGTCGATGGCCGCCCGCTGGGCGGCGAATTTTTGCAGTCGGCCAACATCGTCAACACCATGATCAAGCAGCTCAGCGTGTTCACCTCCGAGGTGACGCGCGTGGCGCGCGAGGTCGGCACCGAGGGCAAGCTCGGCGGCCAGGCCCAGGTACCGGAAGTGACCGGCGTCTGGAAGGACCTGACCGAGAGCGTCAACTCGATGGCCAACAACCTGACCGGCCAGGTCCGCAACATCGCCGAAGTGACGATTGCGGTCGCCAATGGCGATCTGTCGAAGAAGATCACGGTCGACGTCCGCGGCGAGATCCTGCAGCTGAAGGAAGCCATCAACACCATGGTGGACCAGCTTCGCTCGTTCGCCTCCGAAGTGACGCGCGTGGCGCGCGAGGTCGGTACCGACGGCAAGCTCGGCGGCCAGGCCATCGTGCCCGGCGTTGCCGGCACCTGGAAGGATTTGACCGACTCCGTCAACGCGATGTGTGGCAACCTCACGGCCCAGGTCCGCAACATCGCCAACGTGACCACGGCCGTGGCGCGCGGCGACCTGTCGCGCAAGATCACGGTCGACGTACGCGGCGAAATCCTCGAACTGAAAGACACCATCAACACGATGGTGGACCAGTTGAACTCGTTCGCTTCGGAAGTGACACGCGTCGCGCGCGAGGTCGGCACCGAAGGCAAGCTCGGCGGCCAGGCCCAGGTGCCCGGCGTCGCCGGCACCTGGAAGGACCTCACCGACAACGTCAACTTCATGGCCTCGAATCTGACGGCGCAGGTCCGCAACATCGCCGACGTCGCCACCGCGATCGCCGGCGGCGACCTCTCCAAGAAGATCACCGTCAACGTCTCGGGCGAAATCCTTCAATTGAAGGAAACGCTCAACACCATGGTCGACCAGCTCAACGCCTTCGCCGGCGAAGTGACGCGCGTCGCGCGCGAGGTCGGCACCGACGGCCGGCTCGGCGGCCAGGCCAACGTGCTCGGCGTCGCCGGCACCTGGAAGGATTTGACGGAAAGCGTCAACTCGATGGCGTCGAACCTGACGGCACAGGTCCGCAACATCGCCGAAGTGACCACCGCGGTCGCCAACGGCGACTTGTCGAAGAAGATCACGGTGGACGTGCGCGGCGAAATCCTCGAGTTGAAAGACACCATCAACACCATGGTGGACCAGCTCAACGCCTTTGCCGGCGAAGTGACGCGCGTGGCCCGCGAGGTAGGCACCGAAGGCAAGCTCGGCGGCCAGGCCAACGTGCGCGGCGTCGCCGGCACCTGGAAGGACCTCACCGACAACGTCAACTCGATGGCCGGCAATTTGACCGGCCAGGTCCGCAACATCGCCGAAGTCGCGACCGCGGTCGCCAAGGGCGACCTGTCGAAGAAGATCACGGTCAACGTCTCGGGCGAAATCCTTCAATTGAAGGAAACGCTCAACACCATGGTCGACCAGCTCAATGCCTTCGCCGGCGAAGTCACGCGCGTGGCGCGCGAGGTCGGCACCGACGGCAAGCTCGGCGGCCAGGCCCAGGTGACCGGCGTTGCCGGCACCTGGAAGGACCTGACCGACTCCGTCAACTCGATGGCCGGCAATTTGACCGCGCAGGTCCGCAACATCGCCGAAGTCGCGACCGCGATCGCCGGCGGCGACCTGTCGCGCAAGATCACGGTCGACGTGCGCGGCGAGATCCTTCAGCTCAAGGAAACGCTGAACACCATGGTCGACCAGCTCAACCGGTTCGCCGGCGAGGTGACGCGCGTGGCGCGCGAGGTCGGCACCGAAGGCCGGCTCGGCGGCCAGGCCAATGTGCCCGGCGTCGCCGGCACCTGGAAGGACCTCACCGACAACGTCAACTCGATGGCCGGCAACCTCACCGGCCAGGTCCGCAACATCGCCGAAGTGACCACCGCGGTGGCGAAGGGAGACCTGTCGAAAAAGATCACGGTCGACGTCAAGGGCGAAATCCTCGAACTGAAGAACACCGTCAACACGATGGTGGACCAGCTCAACGCCTTCGCTTCCGAAGTGACGCGCGTGGCGCGTGAGGTCGGCACCGAAGGCAAGCTTGGCGGCCAGGCCGAGGTGCCCGAAGTCGCCGGCACCTGGAAGGACCTCACCGACAACGTCAACTTCATGGCCTCGAATCTGACGGCCCAGGTCCGCAACATCGCGGAGGTCGCGACCGCGATCGCCGGCGGCGACCTGTCGAAGAAGATCACGGTCGACGTCCGCGGCGAGATCCTGCTGCTGAAGGACACTCTCAACACCATGGTCGAGCAGTTGCGCTCGTTCGCGGCGGAAGTCACCCGCGTGGCGCGCGAGGTCGGCACCGAGGGCCGGCTCGGCGGCCAGGCCGTGGTGCCCGGCGTCGGCGGCACCTGGAAGGATCTGACCGACAACGTCAATTTGCTGGCAGCGAACCTGACCACGCAGGTCCGCAACATCGCCGAAGTGACCACGGCCGTGGCGCGCGGCGACCTGTCGCGCAAGATCACGGTCGACGTGAAGGGCGAAATCCTCGAGCTGAAAAACACCATCAACACGATGGTCGACCAGCTCAACGCCTTCGCCGGCGAAGTGACGCGCGTGGCGCGCGAAGTCGGCACCGAGGGCAAGCTCGGCGGCCAGGCGCAGGTGCCCGGCGTCGCCGGCACCTGGAAGGACCTCACCGACACCGTCAACTTCATGGCCGCCAATCTGACCGAACAGGTCCGTGGCATCGTCAAGGTGGTGACCGCGGTCGCCAACGGCGATTTGAAGCAGAACCTGACGGTGAAATCGAAGGGCGAGGTGGCGGCGCTCGCCGACACCATCAACAACATGACCGAGACGCTTGCGACTTTCGCCGACCAGGTCACCAGCGTGGCGCGCGAGGTCGGCGTCGAAGGCCGGCTCGGCGGCCAGGCCAACGTGCCCGGCGCGGCCGGCACCTGGAAGGACCTCACCGGCAACGTCAATTTGCTGGCGGCCAACCTGACCTCGCAGGTCCGCGCGATCGCCGAAGTTGCGACCGCGGTGACCAAGGGCGACCTGACGCGGTCGATCCAGGTCGACGCGCGCGGCGAAGTCGCCGAGCTCAAAGACAACATCAACACCATGATCGGCAATCTGCGCCTGACCACGGATGTCAACACCGAGCAGGACTGGCTGAAGACCAACCTCGCCAAGTTCACCAACATGCTGCAGGGCCAGCGCGACCTGACCACGGTCGGGCGGCTGCTGCTGACCGAGCTGACGCCGCTGGTGAACGCCCATATGGGCGTGATCTACCGGGTAGACGAGGACAACGGGCAATTACGGCTGCTGGCGGCCTATGCCGGCGACGGCAAGAGCCCGCATCCGCAGATCGTGCAGTTCGGCGAAGGCCTGATCGGACAGAGCGCGATGGACAAGCGGCAGCGGCTGGTGTCGGACATCCCGACCGACGCGGTGCCGATCAATTCCGCGCTGCTGCGGGTCGCGCCGAAAAACCTCGTGGTGCTGCCGGTGTTGTTCGAGAACCAGGTCAAGGCGGTGATCGAGCTGTCCTCGGTCGGCTCCTTCACCACCTCGCAGATGACCTTCCTCGAACAGCTCACCGACTCGATCGGCATCGTGCTCAACTCGATCGAGGCGACGATGCAGACCGAAGGTCTGCTGACCCAATCGCAGCAGCTCGCCGGCGAATTGCAGACCCAGCAGAAGGAGCTGCAGCAGACCAACGAGCAGCTCGAGCAGAAGGCGCAGCAGCTCGCCGAGCGCAACGTCGAGGTGGAAAGGAAGAACCAGGAAATCGAACAGGCGCGGCGCGCGCTGGAGGAAAAGGCGACCGAGCTTTCGCTGACCTCGAAGTACAAGTCGGAGTTCCTCGCCAACATGTCGCACGAGCTGCGCACGCCGCTCAACTCGATCCTGATTCTCGGCCAGCAGCTCACCGAAAACCCCGACGGCAATTTGTCGGCCAAGCAGGTCGAATTCGCCCGCACCATCCACGGCGCCGGCACCGATCTGCTCAATCTGATCAGCGACATCCTCGACCTGTCGAAGATCGAATCCGGCACCGTGACGGTCGACGCCGAGGAGATCCTGACCTCGAGCCTGCTCGAGACGGTGGGGCGGCCGTTCCGGCACGAAGCCGAAAACCGCCATCTGTCGTTCGAAATCGAGGTCGACAACAACCTCTCCCGCAGCATGGTGACGGATTCCAAGCGGCTGCAGCAGGTCCTGAAGAACCTGCTGTCGAACGCGTTCAAGTTCACCGCCGAGGGCGGGGTGCGCCTGACGGTGTCGGCGGCGCTCGGCGGCTGGAGCGCGGAACATCCGTTGCTCAATCATGCCGCGGCCGTCGTCGCGTTCGAGGTCACCGACACCGGCATCGGAATTCCTTTGGACAAGCAGAAGCTGATCTTCGAGGCGTTCCAGCAGGCCGACGCCGGCACCAGCCGCAAATACGGCGGCACCGGCCTTGGTCTTGCCATTAGCCGCGAACTCGCCAGCCTGCTCGGCGGCGAAATCCATCTGCGCTCTACCCCCGGCAAGGGCTCGACGTTCACGCTCTATCTGCCGCTGAAATATTCCGGGCCGACGGTGGCGCCGCGCGTGCTGCAACCATCGCTGCATGGCGCAACGCCGGTGCTGCAGGCCGCAACTCAGGAACGGGTCGTCGAACAGCTTGCGGACGATCGACTCAATCTCAAGCCGGGAGACACCATCCTCCTGATCGTGGAAGACGACCCGCATTATGCGCGGGTGCTGATCGACCTCGCTCGCGACAAGGGTTTTAAGGTCCTGAGCGCAAGCCGTGGCGCGGAAGCGCTGGAACTGGCCAAACAATTCCAGCCCACCGCCGTTTCGCTCGACGTGTTCCTGCCCGACATGCTCGGCTGGACCGTGCTGAGCCAGCTCAAGCACAACCCTCTGACCCGGCACATTCCGGTACAGGTCATCACCCTCGACGAGGATCGCCAGCACGCGCTGGCGCGCGGCGCGTTCTCTTTCGTCAACAAGCCGACCACGACGGAAGGGGTCAGCGCGGCGCTTTCGCAGATCAAGGAATATGCGAAGCCGCGCCGCAAGCGGCTCTTGATCGTGGAGGACAATGCGGCGGAACAGATGAGCATCAGGGAACTGCTCGATCACAAGGATATCGAGATCGTCACCACCGGCACCGGTACAGAGGCGCTGGCGACCCTGCGGAACAACCCCTGCGACTGCGTCGTGCTGGACCTGCGGCTGCCCGACATGAGCGGTTTCGAGGTGCTGGACCGCATCCGCGACGACGAACAGCTTGTCAACGTCCCAGTCGTGGTGTTCACGGGACGGGAACTCTCGGCCGAGGAGGATGCGGAACTTCACACCATCGCGCGCAGCATAGTGGTCAAGGGCGTGGAATCGCCGGAACGGCTGCTCGATGAGACGTCGCTGTTTTTACATCGTGTGATCACAGAATTGCCCATCGAGAAGCAGCGAATGCTGGAGAAGCTGAACAGCTCCGACGAGGACCTGATCGGCCGGACCGCGCTGTTGGTCGACGACGACGCCCGCAACATCTTCGCGCTGAGCAGCGTACTGGAGCGGCGCGGCATGAAGGTTTTGACCGCCACCACCGGCGGCGAGGCGATCGCACTGGTGGAGTCGAGTCCGGAAATCGCGATCGTCCTGATGGATATCATGATGCCGCAAATGGACGGATACCAGACCATGGGCTTGATCCGGCGGAACCCGTCGTTCAACCGGCTGCCGATCATTGCCCTTACCGCCAAGGCGATGAAGGGCGACCGCGAGAAATGCCTGGAGGCCGGCGCCTCTGATTATCTCGCAAAGCCCGTCAACACCGAACAACTGCTCCTCGCCATCCGCATGTGGCTTCACCGCTGACCGGTACTTTCAATGATGGACCACGAACAGGTAAACATCCTACTGGTCGACGATCAGCCGGCAAAATTGCTGGCCTATGAGGTGATCCTCAAGGAGCTCGGCGAAAACCTCGTCGCCGTCGCTTCCGGGCGCGAGGCGCTGGAATATCTGCTGAAGAATGAAGTCGCCGTCATCCTGGTCGACGTCTGCATGCCGGAGCTCGACGGTTTCGAGCTCGCCGCCATGATCCGCGAGCATCCGCGGTTCCAGAAGACCGCGATGATCTTTATCTCCGCGATCCAGGTCAGCGATATCGACCGGCTGCGCGGCTATGAAATGGGCGCGGTCGACTACGTGCCGGTGCCCGTCGTTCCCGAAGTGTTGCGCGCGAAGATCCGCGTGTTTGCCGAACTCTATCGCAAGACCCGGCAACTGGAGCGGCTCAACGCGGAGCTTGAGCATCGGGTCAAGGCCCGAACCGCCGAGCTCGAGGAATCCACCTCCCGGCTGGTCGAAAGCGAGCAGCGCCGCAGCATGGCGATCGCCGCCGGCAAGATGGGATCATGGGACTGGGACTGGATCAACGGCGACTGGATGTGGGACGAAGGCCAATACCAGATCTGCGGCGTCGATCCGCAAACCTTCGAAGTGAGTTCGGCGAATGTCCAGAGCCTGCTGCATCCCGACGATACCCACAAGCTGCGCAAGGCCTTGGCCCGCTTCGCCAAGGGCGCGCGATCCTACGAGACGGAATTCCGCATCAACCGGCCGGATGGCGAGATGCGCTGGTGCGTCGGCACCGCGGCTGCGACCATCGACAAGGCCGGCCGCGTGGTCCGCGTCTCCGGCGTCACCGTCGATATCACCGAGCGCAAGCGCGCCGAGGAGCGGCAGAACCTGTTGACCCGCGAGGTCGATCACCGCGCCAAGAACGCGCTGGCGCTGGCGCAATCGATCGTGCGGCTGACCCGAGCGCAGGACATCGACGCCTATGTGCGGGCGGTGGAAGGCCGCATCAGCGCGCTGGCGCGGATTCACACCATCCTGTCGCTGTCGAGCTGGCAGGGCGCGGAGATCAAGCGGCTGGTCGACGAGGAGCTCGCGCCCTATGCGGTGTCGGGCCAGATCAAGGTCACAGGCTCGGAGCTGCAACTGGAGCCCGCGACCGCGCAGACGCTGGCGCTGGCGTTCCATGAGTTGGTGACCAATTCCGCCAAATACGGCGCGTTGTCCGCAGCGTCCGGCCGGGTCTCGATTCAGTGGGAGGTCCACGACGACGACACGCTGACACTGGCCTGGGAGGAAGTCGACGGTCCCGTGGTGCACAAGCCGACATCGCGGGGATTCGGCACCAGAAGCGTGATCGCCAGCATCGAAACCCAGCTCGGCGGCCAGGCGCTGTTCGACTGGCGCGCCGAAGGACTAATTTGCCGGTTGCTGGTCCCGCTGCCGCCGCAGGCAGCGCTGGCCGAAGCCAGTGACCGCAAGGCGCCATTGCTTCCGAAGGTGGGCTTGCCGATGTCGGCCGGTTCTGCCGCCAACTAGGTCGGGCGAATCAGCTCGATCGCGCGGCTTCATTATCTTTTGACGCGTTTTCTTTACACGAACCGGCGTCCACCCCCGGATCAAGTCCGAGGGCCTGCTTCGCTCGAAATCGCTATGTCGACGGAATGAGCTTCGCCTCGACCCTCTCGCCGCTCAAACGCGCCCGCTCGGTATTCGGCCACAACAGCAACAGACCCAGCACGCCCGCAGTGACCAGGATCACCGCGTTGATGGTGAAGCCGGTCATGTAGCCATCCAGCATTCCGCCGGAGCGCTGGATCACGCCGCCCATCACCCACGGCGCCAGGATGCCGGCCAGCGTGTAGAGCGCGCCGTAGATCGCGATCACAGCGCCGCGCTGCGACACCGGCGTGAATTCGCCGAGCATCGGCGGGCATACCACATAGATCGAACCGCACAGCCCGGAGCCGAACACCAAGAGGCCGATCCGCAAGGAAGCGCCGTCGACATAAGGTAGCGTCGCCAGGATCAATCCGCCGATGATCAGCGGCACCGAACCCAGCACGCCGCGCGCGCCGCGGGTCGTGAACCCGCGCGCCATCAGCAATTGCGAAACCACTCCGGTGGTGATCACGACAGCGGCGCCGAATACCCATGGCAGGATGGAGATAAATCCGGCCTGCTCCTGCGTGAAACCGAGACCGGTGACGATGAACGAGGTGAACCAGGTCAGCCCCAGCGACAGCGCCCAATAGGCGCCGAACGTCGCCGCGACGCAGCCGAGGAAGGTCCGCGACGTCAGAAGCCGCGAATAGGGAATGCGAGGCTCCGCCGCGGCCATCGCCACGGTCTGGGCCAGCGGTCCTTCCTTGCCCCACACGAACCACGCCGCCACCCACATCAGGCCGACGATGCCCAGCGCGAGAAACGCATAGTGCCAGGTGTGATGGACGATGATCCAGTTCAGCGCGGGCACCGCCAGCACCACGCCGAACGCCGATCCCTGGCTCAGGATCGCGGTCGGCAGCGTGCGCTTCTCGTCGGGAAACCATTTGTAGATCGCATGCGCCGCCACCGAAAAGGCCGGCCCCTCGCCGGCGCCGAGGATGACGCGGCAGATGATAAAGGTGGTGAGGCCGATGCTGCCCACCATCGGAAACTGCGCCAGCGCCCAGACCACGGCCAGCGCGAGCAACACCCAGCGCGTTTCGACGCGGTTGACGATGAAGCCGACTACGATGGCCGAGATCGAAAACAGGAAGAAGAACGAGGAGCCGAGCAGGCCGAATTCTTCCGGCTGCAGCTTCAGCTCGGTCATGATCGGCACCGCGGCGAGGCCAACCACGATCTTGTCGGCGAAATTCACCAGCATGAACAGGAACAGGAGAAAGGTGATCCCCCAGGCGCCCTTCGGCGTCGGCTGCGCGGTCATGCTGGTCTCCTCACGTGCTCACTTGTTTTGTACCGGGCGAGCTTCACGAGCCCGTCACAAAAGATGCTAGCCACGGCGCTACAGGCATTGCAACCCGCCATTTTGGCAGGGCGCCCCGTAGATGCCCGGTGGCACGACCCGTCATCCGCACGCGAAATACCGCCGGACGCTGCATCGAAAACGCGCCGCAACCCATCACGATCGCGTCGGTCTCACGATTGAAGCCGTGATATCCGGTTACCGTTTTGGTATGTTGCGCCGATAATCGGAAGGGATTTTGCGAAATGACCAACTCGATTCATCGCCGCGCCGCTGCCGCCGGCTTGTGCGCCGCGCTCTCGGCATTCGCCATGTGGGGCGCGGCGCCGGTCAAGGCTGCCGACACGCCCGACTATGCCGCGATCGTGGCCGCGCCCGACCGCAGCGACGCCGATCGCGAGACCGACCAGCGCCGCGCGCCGGTCAAGATGCTGGAATTCACCGGCGCCAAGCCGGGCATGAAGGTTTTCGACATGGAAGCCGGCGCGGGCTACTCGACCGAACTGCTGGCACGGGCCGTCGCGCCCGGCGGTACGGTCTATGCGCAGGATTCGGCCGCCGTCATGGAGCGCATCAAGGACAAGTTCGACATCCGCGCCCAAAAACCCGAGATGAAGAATGTCGTGCATGTCGTCAGAAACTTCGACGATCCGATCCCGCCCGATGTGAGCAATCTCGACCTGATCACGTTCTTCTTCGCCTATCACGACACCACCTATATGCCGGTCGACCGCGCCGAGATGAACCGGAAGATGTTCGCCGCGCTGAAGCCCGGCGGTTATCTGGTGATCGCCGATCATTCGGCGCGTCCCGGCGACGGCACCAGCGTCGGCAAGACGCTGCACCGGATCGAGGAGAGCGCACTGCGCAAGGAAATCGAGGCGGCCGGATTCAAGTTCGTGGCCGACGCGGATTTTCTGCGCAATCCGGCCGATCCGCGCGACGCCGCGGTGTTTCACCCGAAATTGCCGAACGACGAGTTCGTGCTGAAATATCAAAAGCCGATGTGAGCCGGCGCCCTCGCCCGCATGACAAACGTCGGCCAGATCGTGCTGAGCGTCCGGAACCTGACCAAGACCTATCGTTCCGCCGGCGATGAGGTCGCGGTGCTGCGCGGGGTCAATCTCGACATCGCCGCCGGCGAGCGCGTCGCGCTGACGGGCGAATCCGGCAGTGGCAAGAGCACGCTGCTGCATCTGATCGCGGGACTCGACGCCGCCGATAGCGGCGAGATCAGGCTCGATGGCGCATCGGTGGCCGACCTCAACGATTCCGGCCGGGCGGCGCTGCGGCGCGACCGGCTCGGCCTGGTGTTTCAGCAGTTCAATCTGATTCCGAGCCTGAACGTCGAACACAACCTCGCCTTCCAGGCCCGCATCGCCGGCCGCCATGATGCGGCCTGGCAGCGCGAACTGGTCGAGCGGCTGGGCCTCGGCACGCTGCTAAAGCGCTATCCGGAGCAATTGTCCGGCGGCCAGCAGCAGCGTGTCGCGATCGGCCGGGCGCTCGCAACCAGACCACTGCTGGTGCTGGCGGACGAGCCCACCGGCAATCTCGACGAGGCAACCGCCGACGAGGTGCTGGCGCTGGCGCGCGATCTGGTGACGCGGACCGGCTGCGGTTTCCTGATGGTGACGCACAGCGCGCGGCTCGCCGCCACGCTGGACCGCCATGTCAACCTCCACGCCGGACTGATCGCATGACCGGCGCCGGCTGGATCCTCGCGGTTCTCCTGAGCCATTGGCGACGGCATCCGATGCAACTGGCGACCTTGCTGATCGGGCTGATTTCCGCGACCGCGCTTTGGAGCGGCGTGCAGGCGCTGAACCAGCAGGCGCGGTCGAGCTATGACCGCGCCGCCGCCACTTTCGGCGGCTCGCGCGTACCGATGCTGGTTCCGCGCGACGGTTCGAGCCTGCCGCAGCAGACTTTTGTGGAGTTGCGCCGCGCCGGCTGGCCGGTGTCGCCGGTGCTCGAAGGCCGCGTTCAAATCGGCGGCCGGTCGTTTCGCCTGCTCGGCATCGAGCCGGTGACGCTGCCGGTCGAGGTCGGCGCCGCGCCCGCGATCGGCATCGCCGGCTCGCAATCCTCCGACTTGCCATCCTTCATCACGCCGCCGGGACAAACGCTGGCCGCGCCCGAAACGCTGGCCGAACTCAGTCTTCCCGAAGGCGCCGCACCCGAAGCCAGCGGCGGCGCGGCGCTGCCGCCGCTTCGCAAAATGCCGCAGATGGTGCCGGGCGTGCTGGTGGTCGATATCGGCATCGCGCAAACCCTGTTGCACCGGCCGGGCCAGATTTCGCGTCTGCTGCTCGGCGACGGCAAAGGCCCGCGCGCGCCGCTTGAAAACATCGCCGGCGACAGGCTGCGGCTGGTCGCTGCCGATTCCGAGAGCGACCTCGAACGCCTGACCGACAGTTTTCATCTCAACCTGACCGCGTTCGGCCTGTTATCGTTCTTTGTCGGTCTCTTCATCGTCAATTCGGCGATTGGCCTCGCATTCGAGCAGCGCCTGCCGATGTTGCGGACACTGCGCGCCTGCGGGGTCTCGGCGCGCAAATTAAATACAGTGCTGGTGCTCGAACTTGTGACGCTGGCGCTGCTGGCGGGCCTGATCGGTCTGGTCTGCGGCTATCTGATCGCCGCCGCCTTGTTGCCCGACGTCGCCGCGAGCCTGCGCGGCCTCTATGGCGTGGAAATCCCGGGCGAGTTGACGCTCAAGCCGGAATGGTGGTTCGCCGGCCTCGCAATCAGCATCATCGGCGCGCTGATTGCCGCGACCGCAAGCCTGTTGAAAGCGATCCGCCTGCCGGTGCTCGCGACCGCGCAGCCTCGGGCCTGGCAGCAGGCCCAGCACCGCTGGCTGATTTTTCAAGGCGCGGCCGCGCTCGCGGTATTAGCCGTCGCAGGCCTTGTTCTGCGGTTCGGCGATTCGCTGCTGTCGGGCTTCGCGGTGCTGGCGGCGCTGCTGCTCGGCGCGGCGCTGATCCTGCCGGCGTTGCTGGAAGCGGTATTGTCGCTCGGCCAGCGCGGCGCGCGCCGGGCGCTCGCGATCTGGTTCTGGGCCGACAGCCGCCAGCAGCTTTCGGGATTATCGCTGGCGCTGATGGCGCTGTTGCTCGCGCTCGCGGTCAATGTCGGCGTCGGAACCATGGTGGAAACCTTCAGCCGGACATTTGTGGTCTGGCTGGATGGCCGGCTCGCCGCCGACGTCTACATCAACGCGTCAGACAACGCGCAGGCCGATGACATCAAGGCCTGGCTGCGCCAGCGGCCGGAAGTCGAAGCCATCCTGCCGGGCGGCCGCGCCGAGACGCAATTCGACGGCGCGCCGCTCGAGATCGTCGGCCTTTCCGATCACGCGACCTACCGGGATCACTGGCCGCTGCTGCAATCGACCGGCAATGCCTGGACCCGCCTTCGCCCAGGCGATGCCGGTTTCGTCAGCGAGCAGCTGGCGCGGCGGCTCAACCTCAAACTCGGCGACCATATCGAACTGCCGGCGCCCGGCGGCAACTGGCCGCTCGATATCGTCGGCATCTACGCCGACTACGGCAATCCCAAAAACCAGGTCACGGTCAACTTCGCGGCGCTGACGCGGCACTTTCCGTCCATCCCGCAAACGCGGATGGGCCTGCGCGTCGCGCCCGCCAGGACTCCCGCGCTGATCACGGCGCTGCAGACGAAATTCGGGCTAGACGGCCGCAACCTGCTGGATCAGGCCGCGCTGAAAGCCGAGTCGACGCGTATCTTCAACCGCACCTTCGCGGTGACCGCGGCGCTCAATGCCTTCACTCTCGGGGTAGCCGGCATCGCATTGCTGACGAGCCTGTTGACCCTGAGCAATTCCCGCCTGCCGCAACTCGCGCCACTATGGGCGATCGGCCTCACCCGGCGGCATCTTGCTTCGATCGAACTGTTGAAAACCATGGGGGTGGCGCTGATCACGACCTTGCTGGCGCTGCCGCTCGGATTAAGTGTGGCGTGGTGCCTGATCGCGGTGGTCAATGTCAAAGCGTTCGGCTGGCGGCTGCCGTTTGCCGTGTTCCCGCTGCAACTCATTGAACTGGTTGCCGTGGCGATGCTGGCGGCCTTGGCCGCGGCGCTGCTTCCGGCGATAAAACTGGCGCGCATGCAACCGGCCAGACTGATTCGGATTTTTGCCGATGAGCGATAGACCCATCCTCAGCCGCCGCGCTTTCGCGAGCGCCGCCCTCGCTTTCGGTCTGACGCGCACGCCCGCGCTGGCGCAGGGCTTTGGCGGCCTCGACACATCGGCGGAAGGATTTTCAGCCGTGGTTCCCGGCAAGGCGCTCGCCTTTCCGGCCGATCTCGGCCCGCATCCGGATTTCCGCATCGAGTGGTGGTACGTCACCGCGAATCTGAACGACGCATCCGGCAACGCCTATGGCGCGCAATGGACCTTGTTTCGTCAGGCGCTAAAGCCCGGCACGCAGCAGGAGGGATGGGCCAATCAGCAGCTCTGGATGGGCCATGCGGCGGTGACGCGCAAGGACCTGCATCGTTTCAGCGAAGCTTTTGCACGCGGTGGTGTCGGACAGGCCGGCGTCGAGGCCAACCCGTTTCATGCCTGGATCGATTCCTGGGAGATGCGCGGACTCGACGGGATGAAGGCGACGGCGATCGCGCCGCTTGAACTGAACGCATCGGGCGCAGGCTTTGCTTATGCGCTGCGGCTTGATGCCGACCTTCCGCTGGTGCTGCAGGGCAATGCCGGCTACAGCCGCAAATCGGAGCGCGAACAGGCTTCCTATTATTACAGCCAGCCATTCTTCAAGGCGGCCGGCCGCATCACCATCGACGACAGACCGGTCGACGTTACTGGACAGGCCTGGATGGACCGGGAATGGAGCAGCCAGCCGCTGGCGCCTGGCCAGAACGGATGGGACTGGCTTTCGCTGCATTTGAAGACCGGCGAAAAGCTGATGCTGTACCGGATCCGTCAGACCGACGGTCACAACTACAGCAGCGGCAACTGGATCTCGCCCGACAGCAGCTCCGAGCCGATCGCGCCGTCGGGCATCAAGATGATTCCGGGCACGCTGACCCAGGTCGGGACGCGCCGCTTGCCGACGGCATGGCGTATCGAAATCCCCAGGCACCTGCTGGCGATCGACTGCACCGCGCTCAATCCGCAAAGCTGGATGGGGACGCGCTTTCCCTATTGGGAAGGACCGATCGCTTGCGACGGCACCCATACCGGCGTTGGCTATCTCGAGATGACCGGGTATTGAGAACGGCGACGTCAACCCCGGGAAAGAATCGCGATGTATCACCTCACTGCGCTGGTCACCTGTCTCGCCCTGTTGGTTTACATGGGGTCTTCGATTTTGGTGTCGCGGGCGCGCGTCAAATTCGGCGTCAAGCTGCCCGCAATAACGGGCAATCCCGACTTCGAGCGTGTGTTCCGCGCGCAGATGAATACGCTGGAATGGTTGCCGATTTTCCTGCCGTCACTCTGGTTGTTCGCGATCTATATCGGCGACGGCATCGCGGCAGCCATTGGCGCAGTCTGGGTAATCGGCCGCATCCTCTACGTGCTTGGCTATGCCAAGGCGGTCGAGAAGCGCGGGCCCGGCTTTTTCATCCAGGCGCTCGCAACCATCGCGCTCTGGCTCGGCGCAACCGGCGCCATCGTGTGGCGCATGGTGGTTCAGGGGTGAGAGTCGGCAAAAACACAACATCGTCCCGGCGGGAGCCCGTCATCGGGCTCGCCGAAAGCGAGACCCGGTGGCCGGGACGACCAAGTTACTTCGTCAGCGGGCAGCCGCTGTCCTTGGCCGATGGAAACGCCTTGTCGCCGGGCACGACGGCGAGTTGCTTGTAGTAATCCCAGGGCTTCTTCGACTCCGAGGGCTTTTTCACCTCGAACAGATAGAGGTCGTGCACCATGCGGCCGTTTTCCTGCACCTTGCCCTGCGCGAAGGCGTCGTCGACCGGCATTTCCTTCAGCTTCTTGACCACTGCATCGGAATCCTTGGTGCCGGCGGCCTTGACTGCCTTGAGATATTGCAGCGTCGCCGAATAGGTGCCGGCATGGATCATGCTCGGCATCCGCCCGGTGCGCTTGAAGAAGCGTTCACCGAAGGCGCGCGATTTGTCGTCGCGATCCCAGTAGAAGCCTTCGGTCAGCACGATGCCCTGCGCCGCCTCGAGACCAAGCCCGTTCACTTCCGCAAGCGTCACCAAAAGGCCGGCGAGCTTCTGGCCGGATTTGACAATGCCGAATTCGGCGGCCTGCTTGATCGAATTGGTGGTGTCGAGCCCGGCATTGGCAAGCCCGATGATCTTGGCTTTCGAGCTCTGCGCCTGCAGCAGGAACGAGGAGAAGTCCGACGAATTGAGGGGAACTCGGACCGAGCCCAGCACCTTGCCGCCGTTGGCGGTGACGATCTCGGTGGTGTCTTTCTCGAGTGAATAGCCGAAGGCGTAGTCGGCGGTCAGGAAGAACCAAGTATCGCCGCCGGCCTTGACCAGCGCGCCGCCGGTGCCGACCGCGAGCGCGTGGGTATCGAACGCCCAGTGGAAGCCGTAGGGCGTGCAGGCATCCCCGGTGAGGCGCGAACTCGCGGCGCCCACCACGATGTCGATCTTCTTCTTTTCCTTGGACAGCTCCTGCACCGCCAGCGCCACCGACGACGTGGTCAGCTCGGTGATCATGTCGACGTTTTCGGTCTCGTACCAGCGCCGCGCGATGCTGACCGCGAGATCAGGCTTGTTCTGGTGGTCGGCGGTGACCATCTCGATTTTCTGCCCCAGCACCTCACCGCCAAAATCCTCGATCGCCATCCGCGCCGCCTCGACGGAATATTTGCCGCCGTAATCCGCGTAGACGCCGGACTGGTCGTTGAGAATGCCGATCTTGACGCCCTGCGCCGAAGCGGGACCCGTGATCAAAAGGCCGCCGATCGCGGCAGCCGCCAGCCATACCGATTTCATCTATTCCTCCCCGAAATGCCCGTTACTGCATTCTTATTCTGACGCGTTTTCTTCACGCGAACCGGCACCCACTTCGCTCGAAAACGCTATGTAATATATAACCCAACACCGGCCCGTCTATTCAATGGGGCCGGTCGTATCAGGCGCGCGGCTTGGGGTCCGCAAGGTTGCGGACCACCATGTAGAAGATCGGCGTGAACAGCAGCCCGAACAGGGTGACGCCCAGCATCCCGAAGAACACGGAAACGCCGACCGCCTGGCGCATTTCGGAACCCGAGCCGGTCGATACCACCAGCGGCAGCACGCCGAGAATAAAGGCAAACGACGTCATCAGGATCGGGCGCAGCCGCAGCCGGCAGGCCTCGATCACGGCTTCCAGCCGGTCGCGGCCCTCATTCTCGATGTCGCGGGCAAATTCGACGATCAGGATCGCGTTCTTGGCCGCAAGCCCGACCAGCACCACGAAGCCGATTTGCGTGAGGATGTTGACGTCCTGCCCCATGATCCGCACCCCGATGGTCGCGGCCAACAGGCACATCGGCACGATCAGCAGCACGGAAAAAGGCAGAGTCCAGCTGCCATATTGCGCGGCCAGCACCAGATAGACGAACAGCACGCAGATGGGAAAAACGGCAAGACCCGCATTGCCGCTGCTGGTCTGCTGATAGGACAGGTCGGTCCATTCGAACGAAAAGCCGCTCGGCAGCGTTTCTTCCGCCAGCTTCTTCATCACGGCGATCGCGGTCGCCGAGCTCACACCCGGCCGGCCCTCGCCCTGCAGCTCGGCCGCGGGATAGAGATTGTAGCGCGCCACCCGGTCCGGCCCGGAGACGTCCTTGAAATCGACGACGCTGCCGAGCTGCACCATGTCCCCAGTGGCGTTGCGGGTGCGCAGGCGCGACAGGTCGGCGCGCTCTTTCCGGAACGGCAGGTCGGCCTGCGCCGTGACGTGATAGGTGCGGCCGAACAGATTGAGGTCGTTGACATAGGTCGAGCCGAAATAGGTCTCGATCGTATCGGTGATGTTCTGGATGGGAACAGCGAGCTTCTGCGCCTTGACGCGATCGATATCGACAAACACCTGCGGCGTGTTGGCCGAGAACGGCGAGAACACCGTGGGCGCGAGCAGTTGTGGCGACTTGCGCGCTGCATTGACCAGCTCATCGGTTGCAGCCGCAAGCAGCTCGGGCCCGCGGCCCTGGCGATCCTGGATGCGCATGGTGAAGCCGCCGCCGGTGCCGATACCCGGGATTGGCGGCGGTGGAATCACGATGATGAACGCGCCCTCGATCGCGGCCAGCCGCTTGCGCAGGTCCGCCGTGATCACTTGCGCATTCAGGCCCTTCTTGAGACGGACTTCCGGTTCCTCGAACACCGGAAACAAAGCGGCCGAGTTGCTCGCCTGGGTGCGCGTCGCGCCCGACAGGCCCGCAAACACCGCGATATGCGAGATGCCGGGCGTATCCAGCGCGATGCTCTCGATCCGGCGGACAATCTCGGTGGTCCGCGCCAGCGAGGCCGCGCCCGGCAATTGCGCGGAGATGATGACGTAGCCGCGATCCTGCGCCGGAATATAGCCTTGCGGCGTGGTGTAAAGCAGCCAGCCGGCGCTGCCGATCAGCACGGCATAGACCAGCAGCATCGCCACGCGATGGCGGATCAGGACGCCGGCAAACTTGCCATAGAAATTCGACAGCCAGTTGAACCCGCTGTTGAACAGCCCGGTGAACCATGTCCAGCCGCGCGCGACCAGATTCCAGGAAGCCGGCGGTCGCTTGTCCGCGTGGATCTCCAGGATCTGCGAGGCGAGCGCCGGCGACAGCGTCAGCGAGCAGAAGCAGGAGATCGCGGTTGCGACCGCGATGGTGACGGCGAATTGCTGAAAAAATTGTCCGGTGATGCCGCCGAGGAACGCGGTCGGCACGAACACCGCGCACAACACCAGCGCGATCGACACCAGCGCGCCGCCGACTTCTTCCATGGTTTTCAGCGCCGCGTCGCGCCGGCTCATGCCGTGCTCGAGATGCCGTTCGACGTTCTCGACCACGACAATGGCGTCGTCGACCACGATGCCGACCGCGAGCACGAGGCCGAACAGGGTCAGATTGTTGATGGCGTAGCCGAGCGCCGCCATCGCCGCGAAGGTGCCGACCAGCGACACCGGGATCGCAATGATCGGGATGATCGCCGGACGCCAGCCCTGCAGAAACACCAGCACCACGATGACCACCAGGATCATCGCCTCATAGATGGTCTTGATCAGTTCGTGGATCGACTGGGCGATGAACTCGGTCGGGTTGTAGCCGATGTCGTAGTCGAGGCCTTTGGGAAAATTGGCCTTCAACTTCACCATCGTGTCGGAGATGCCTTTTGCCGTAGCGAGCGCATTCGATCCCGGCCGCTGGGTCACCAGCATCGCCACCGCGGTCTTGCGCAACTCGAAACTGTTGGTGGAATAATCCAGCGCGCCGAGCTCGATGCGGGCGATGTCGCGCAGCCGCACGATGCGGCCGTCGCTGCCGGCCTTGACCACGATGTCCTCGAACTGGGACGGGTCCTTCAAACGGCCCGTAAAAGTCAGGTTCGGCTGGAACGCGCGGTCGGCGATCGGCGGGCCGGCCAACTGGCCGCCGGTGATCTGCAAATTCTGGGCGCGGATCGCGGCGATCACGTCGCCCGAGGTCATGCCGAGGTTGGCGATCTTGTCGGGATCGAGCCACAGCCGCATCGAATAATCGCGGGCGCCGAATATCTGGATGTCGCCGATGCCGTCCAGCCGCAGCAATTCGTCGCGCACCTGGAGCAGCGCGTAATTCGAGATGTAGAGCTGGTCGAGGCTGTCGTCCGGCGACAGCATGAACACGACCATCAGGATGTCGGGCGAGTTCTTCTTGGTGACGACGCCGTTGCGCTGGACTTCATCGGGCAATTGCGGCTGCGCGATCGCGACGCGGTTCTGCACCAGCACCTGCGCCTTGTCCAGATCGGTGCCGAGCTTGAAGGTTATGGTGATGGTGAGCTGGCCGTTCGAGGTCGCCTGGCTGTACATGTACAGCATGTCCTCGACGCCGTTGATCTGCTGCTCGATCGGCGCCGCGACGGTGTCGGAAATGGTCTGCGCTGATGCGCCCGGATATTGCGCGGTGACCACCACCGTCGGCGGCACCACTTCGGGATATTCGGCGACCGGCAAGGTGCGATAGGCGAGCGTGCCCACGATCAGCAGCACGATGGACATCACCATCGCCAGGATCGGACGGTTGATGGAAAGCGCGCCGAGATTCATGTCTTGTTACCGGCAGGCGCGACCTTGTTGTCGGCAGGCTTGTTATCGGCAGGTTTGGCCTCGTGCGGGCTGACCTTGGCGCCGACGCGGGCGCGCTGGATGCCGTCGACGATGACGCGGTCGTCGGGCTTGAGGCCTTCGCGGACGACGCGAAGCCCGTCATCGAGCGGGCCGAGCGTGACCGCGCGGGCCTCGACGGTGTCGTCGGGCTTCACCACGAACAGGATCTTGCGCGATTGATCGGTGACAACAGCGGTATCCGGCACCAGCAGCGCTTCATAGGGCGAAGATCCGATCAGCCGCACCCGGCCGAACTGCCCGGGCAGGATCGAAAGGTCCTTGTTGGGGATCACCGCACGGCCGCGCAGCGTGCCGGTGGAAACGTCGAGCCGGTTATCGACGAAATCCATGTGGCCGTCATGCGACGGCTTGGTTTCGCCGACCAGCGTCACCTGCACCGGATTGGCGGTGTCGCGCGAACTCGGCCGCTTGCCTTCGAACCAGAGCCGGCTGTTGCGCACATAGGTCGCCTCATCCATGTCGAAATAGACATAGATCGGATCGAGCGAGACGATGCTGGTGAGCACGGTCGACGTGCCGTTGTCGCTGCCCTGCACGAGATTGCCGACGCTGACGAGATGGCGGCTGACCCGGCCGGTGATCGGCGCCAGCACGTGGGAGAACTCGACATTGAGCTGGGCGGCCTTCAGCGCGCCTTCGGCGACCGACTCCGCGGCGTGCGCCGACTGCAAGGTCTGGCGCCGCTGGTCGACGACCTGCTCGGAGACCGCACTGGTCTGGACCAGGCTCAGGCCGCGATCGAGCTCGCGCTTGGCGAGTTCCACCTTGGCGCGCGCATCGGCAAGCTGGCCGTCGGCCTGCTCGGCAACCGCCTCGAACGGACGGGAATCGATCAGATACAGCAGGTCGCCGGCATGAACCATGTCGCCGTCCTTGAACTCGACACTGGTGACGAAGCCGCCGACCCGCGCGCGGACCTGGACTTCCTCGACGGCCTCGAACCGGCCGGTGAATTCATCCCAATCGGTGACGGTGCGCTTGACCGGTTGCGCAACCGTCACCGCCGGCGGCGCGGCGACCGCCTGCGGCGCCGGCTTTTCGCTGCAACCGGACAGCGCGACCGCCAGCAGCACGGCCAGCGATCCGGCGCCCCGGCGTAACGGGAGCCCAAAAATCGGCCTTTGAATTGAATTCTCGGATTGCAGCGCCGCGCCCACTTGCATCACCCCTTACATTCTCGCCGCGGTCGATCGTGGCTGCCGCCAGAGCGGCTGGACCAAGATGAGACCTACACCCAGTCTGTTCAAGAGCCGGCGCGGAGCAAGCGAAATATTTATGCATCCGCCGGCTGTATTTCACCCAATATTCGCAATGCTTTATGCGAACAGTCAGTGAAACGTACCGGGTTCATGCTGCGCGCCGGCCGTCTTGTAGAATAATGATGCGTGCGGCGTGGAGACCAGACCGCGTCGCGCTCGCCGGTGCGAAGACGACACCGGCTCGATAACGACACCGACGCGACGACGATAGCGTCTCGGTGTTTGATCCGGCGACCGCGACGCATCGCTTCCAAAAATCGATCGCGCGATGATCGTTGAAAATCATTCGACAGCGTCACCGATCGATTCCATCAAAGCGATCGCATGAGATGACACGCCGAGAGCCGCACGGTCGGTTCGGTTTCAATCCTGAGATGAAAGCAGATGCCGCACGTCGCGCGATGCATCGGCAGGCGCGCAAGACGCTTTGTATTTGCGTGGTCGCCGCATTCGTTCGACGCCATCGGCGGTTTAGAGCCATTCCACGCGGAAGATGTTGCTGCGGCGGAATACCGCAATCCACTTCGTGTATGTACGACATACAGCGGCAAATCGTCGCTGCGGATTAGTTTTATTCTAATTCTAAAGTGCGTGGGGCGCGTCTTATGAAAACCGAAGTGTCCGTCAAAGGACCCGGGATCACCAATCTCCGTCGTAATGATGCGCATCGCTACACGGGCTTCTTCTGCATCGCGCTGTCGGCGCTGCTGCCCGGATACTCACACGCACAGGAAAACTCGACGCCGCTGCCGCCCGTGCAGGTCGATGCGCCGAAACAGCGCGCCGCGCAGAAGCAGACATCGACCACGGCGAAGCCAACCGCGCGGCGCAGAACGGTGCGCTCCAACCAGGCGCCAAAACCGTCGACCGAGACCGCGGCGGTCGACGACGGCAACGGCCCGAACAACAACACGTCCGGCCCGCCGCTGCAGCAGGCGCCGTCGCTCGGCAAGACCGGCACCAAGCTTGCGGATATTCCTTCCAGCATCCAGATCATTCCGCGGACTGTCGTGACCGAACAGGGCGGCACGCTCTTGAGAGACGCCATCTGGAACGCCAGTGGCATCAACAGCGGTGGCCAGGATTCGCTGGGTTACTTCGATCACTTCCTGATCCGCGGCCTGAATGCCCAGGTCTTTACCGACCGCTTCAACGACGGCGACCAGCTCGGCGGCCTCGTGCACTCGCTCAATGGCGTCAAGCAGATTGAAATCCTGGAAGGTCCGGGTTCCGCGCTGTTCGGCAGCGGCGCTCCCGGAGGCACGATCAATATCGTCCACTACGATCCGTCACCGGTCTTCCATTGGGGCACCAGCACGCAGGTCGATTCGTTCGGTGGCGTGACCAACAACGAATACGTCACCGGTCCGACCTCGATCGCCGGGTTAAATTACCGGATCGACGCGACTGTCTCCGGCGGAGGCGCCTTCCGCGATCTCAACAGCAAGGATTACGAAATCCGGCCCGAGTTTCAGTGGCACGTCAACGACCACACCCTCACCTTCGCACTCGACGCGCGGCATATCGAGCAAACGCCCGATTCTTATGGCCTGATTTATTTCAATGGCCAGCCGATATCAGGTGTTCCGAATACTGCGAAATATTCGACGCCGTTCGCCTTCGCCAGGCAGGATGTAGTCCGTCCCACCTTCACCGACCAGTGGGACGTCACGGACTTCCTGACCATCAACAATCGCTTTTCCTATACCCATCGCGAGATCGACGCGATGCGCAACAACGACAGCATGACCGCGATCAATAGCACGAGCGGTACCCATCTCCAGACCAATCCTGACGGAACCATTTCGCTGGTTGGGCGGCAATTGCGCTTCCAGAACGACTCGGACAACTACTTCGATTATCAATTCGAACCGGTCTGGAAATTCTACACGGGCGGGATCCACCACACGCTGTTGACCGGGTTCGAATATCAGCGTCAGGACATGAACACGTTTCGTGAAACGGCCGACCTCAATCCTATCGCGAATATTTTCGCGCCGGTACCGCCGGAAACGTCGCCGGGCGCCCTGCCGCACCCGTTCATGTGCGACGCGAAGCATTCTTGCGACAATGACAATCTTGTCGCGAATTATTACGGTCTCTATGCCACCGACCAGATGGACTTGACCGACAAGTGGAAGCTGCGCATCGGAGCACGTCAGGATTGGTTTGACACCGAGCTCAATCCACTGATCACCGTGCCGGGCGCTTTCACGTTGACGAACGTTCCGATCGTCGCCGGCCTCCCGTTGTCGCGCTACGACAAGCCGCTGAGCTGGAACGTCGGCACGCTTTATCATGTCACAGACTGGATGGCGCCCTATATCGGCGTCTCCCAAAGCTATCTGGCCAACTTCAACTCGGAGAATGTCCAGAATGGCATCGGCGCGCCGGAATCCGCGCGGCAATACGAAGCCGGCATCCGCTTTACATTTCTGGGCGAGAGGATCGTGTTGAACACCGCCGTGTTCAACACGTCGCGCGACAATGTGGCGACGCTGTTCACCCCAAGCACCGGCCCTGGCGCCGGCGTGCAGATTGTCACCTTCGATAGCCAGCTCACCAACGGCGAGGAAGCCTCGCTGATCGCCAAGATCACCGATCAATGGAGCGTTCTTGCCAACGCCACCCATCAGGAGGCCGTGGTCACCATTGCTCCGAACGCGCCGGTGACCATCGGCAACGTTCCGCAGGGCGTGCCGGCCAACATGGCCAATCTCTGGACCACCTATAAGTTCGCGATCGGTGGCATTTCCGGATTCCAGGCCGGCATTGGCGCCAACTATCGGGACCGAACCTGGAGCGACACCACCAACGTCAATTCCGCTCCGGGCTTTTTGGTCGGCAATCTGATGGTCGGCTGGGAAGATCGAAACTGGGGCGTGGCGCTCAACGTCAAGAACTTCACCAACAGACTGTATTTCGTCGCCGCCAACGGCGCCGGCGGCTTCGTCGGCGAGGGCCTCGGCGCCTACCTCACCGTCAAATACCACGAGTGAGGCGACGCCGAACCGCGCAATACCGTTGGAGGTGACGGCCGGAACGCGATATTCAGGTGGCCTGTACGGCCATCTGAAACGAGGTCAGGCATGCACGCGCCTCACGCTCCGCAATCGCGCGCCACCAGCAAGCCGCAAGGCCCCGATCATCTCGGGCTCGACTGCTCCGGCGAGAACTTTTACACGATCGATCGCGGCCTGCGCGACCTGCTCCGGCTCTATCTTTCGCCCGACGATTTCAGCAGGCTGGAACCGCATTTCCATCGGCTCGGCGAACTGGCCGGCGGCCGGCTCGACGAACTCGCTCGCGCCGCCGACAAGCATCCGCCTGTTGTGAACCCGCGCGACCGTTTTGGCCGCGATGAGGACTGGATCGACTATCACGCCTCCTATCGCGAGATGGAGAACATCGCATTCGGCGATTTCCAGTTCCATGCCATGAGCCATCGCGCCGGCACGCTCGGGATGGATCGCCCGCTGCCGGCGGTCGCCAAATACGCGCTGCAGTATCTGTTCGTGCAGGCCGAGTTCGGACTGATGTGCCCGATCAGTGTCACCGACACATCGATCCATCTGATCCGGAAATTCGCCAGCACGGAGTTGAAGGAATATCTGTTGCCGAAAATGCTGTCGGGCGACGTCGCCACGATGTGGAAGGGCACGCAGTTCATGACCGAGCGCGCCGGCGGCTCGGATGTCGGCGCGATCGAGACCACGGCGCGCCTCGAGAACGGCGAGTGGCGCCTTTACGGCGACAAATGGTTCTGCTCGCATGCCGACGCCGACGTCGCGCTGATGCTGGCGCGGCCGGAAGGCGCGCCCGCCGGCACCGCCGGCCTCGCGCTGTTCGCGCTGCCGCGGCGATTGAAGGACGGCAGCCGCAACGCTTATCGGATCGTGCGGCTTAAGGACAAGCTCGGCACCCGCTCGATGGCCAGCGGCGAGATCCTGCTGCAGGGCGCGGTCGCCTACCTCGTCGGCGACGCCAAGACTGGCCTCAAGCAGATGATGGAGCAGGTCAATTTATCGCGGCTGTCGCATGGCGTGCGGGCGGCCGCGATGATGCGGCGCTGCGTCAACGAAGCATTGGCGTGCGCGCGGACGCGCTCGGCGTTCGGCAAGACCATCATCGACTATCCGCTGCTGCGCCGCCAGTTGATGAAGATCACGGCGCCAACCGAACAGGCGCTGTCGATGTTCCTGTTCGCGGCAAGCTGCATGGACCGCGCCAATACCGGCGCAGAGGACGCCGAAAACATCCTGCGCATCCTGACGCCGCTGTTAAAATTCCGCGCCTGCCGCGACAACATCCCGGTGGCGACCGGCGCGATGGAAGTGCGCGGCGGCAACGGCTATATCGAGGAATGGGTCAATCCGCGGCTGGTGCGCGACGCTCATATCGGCGTGCTCTGGGAGGGTACCTCCAACATCAACGCCATCGACATCATCAGCCGCGCGGTCGGCAAGAGCCGCGCGCATATCGCGTTGCAGGCGGCGCTTTCAAAATTGCTCGATGAAGCGACTGCGATCCCGGCAACGTTCCGCGATCGGCTGCGGCAGACGCTGGAGCGCACGGTGAAGTTTGCCGGGCGCGTCGCGGCCGAGCCCGCGCTGGAGGAGAACGCGCGGCGCGCGGCCAGCGCGCTCTATCACGTCACGTCCGCGATCCTGATGGCCTGGGAATCCGCGCAGCCGGGCGCCGATAGCCGTCGGGCGTTGTATGCCCGCGTGATCCTCGACCATCGCCTGAGCGCGCAGGATCCGTTGCAGCCGCAAGACGGCCAATGGGAGCGCGCGGCGGCGGACATCTTGCTGTCGGACCGCAGCGTTTCGATCGCCGAGGTCGCGGGGCTGCTTGCGGGGTAATCAGCGGCCGCGTGGAGCGCCGGCCAGACCGATTCCGAGATCGATCACGCCGAGATTCACCAGCGTGCGGTGGAAGCGGCGCTTTCGCTCGGACGGCGAGGCAAAATAGGTTTCCCGGCACTGCTCCAGCAGACTGGCGCGGGTGGCGAATACCTGGTCGAGCGGCAGTCCCGCCTGCTGCAGCACGACGGTTCCGAGAAACGCGATGTCGAGAGCCGCGCCGGGCCCGGGAACAAGGCGACCGGGCATGTTCAAGGTCTCGATCGCATAAAAGGTGCGGAACGCGCGCCGCTCATCGCCAGGAAGTCTCAGCTTGCGGTCGATTTGCCGTGCCAGGACAGGCTGATGATCGCCGTAGTGCACGATCAGCATCGGCCTTTCCGGACATTTTGCGGCGAGTTCGGACTTGAGCCGCTTCCAGGTCGAGGCGGTCTCGGCAAGCCTTGCGTAATATTCGACGTATCGCGCATCGGGCAGCTGCGATGCGGCAAACGCCCGCTCCGTCTCGAACGCGCCGTGAGCCGCGAGGCTTCGATCATGCGGACCGTGATTGAAATTGGTCAGCGCATACAGAAACCGCGGCGCCGGGTCGTTCGCGATATTCCTGGCATGGGCCGCGATCGCCGCATCGAGAAACAGCGCATCGGAATTCGTCGTCTCGAACTGATGGACATCGAACGGCGCCGGAAAATCGTCCGAGAAAATGCGTTCGCCGATACCGATCGAACGATAAAACTCATCGTAATTGAGGAAACTGCGGCGGCAGCTCGACGCGAGCATGGTGTTGTAGCCGAGCGCCGTGAGCGCATGGGGAAGGCTGTTGTGGAACCGGCCCGCGCCCTGCTTGAAAAGGTAATAGGCGCTCGAACCGAAACTGGCGCTGGAAAGACCGGTGAGCAGGCTGAATTCGGATTGCCACGAACCTCCACCAAAAATGTCGACGTTGAGGATGCCATGGAGGCCGTCCTTCGGAGACAGCAACCCCTCGACCGTGGGCTCGACCGCAAGACCAAAGATGCGCGGATCGAAGATCGATTCGTGCTGGATGATGATGATGTCGGGCGTGTCGCTGCTGCGGGCCGGTACCGCGGGCATCAGCGGCAGCGGGTCATCGGCGATATCGCTCAGCGCCAGTCCGCGGAATTGCCGCAGGGCGTGAGGGTCGATCAGCGAAGCCATGAAACCCGAGTAGAAGCATCGCCGCTGCGCATTGATGCGCTGGATTGAGGCGGCGGCGCCGCTCCTCCAGGCCATCGCGATGCCGATCAGCGCGAGGCCGAACAACGAAACGCGGACGGCGAGATCGACCGGCGGCCCGTCGCCATAGACAAGCGTCGCGCCGACCGCCAGCGCGAACGCGGCCGCGCCGCCGAGCGCCGCCAGCACCGCGCGCGGATATTGCACGATGAAGAACGGAACCGTGCCGGCGAACAGCAGCGGCAGGTCGGTCACGATCAGCTTCAGCGCGCTGTGATTATATTTGACGGTCGACGCTGCGGTAATGGCCGCCGCCAGCAGTCCCGCCAGCAGGATCGCCCGGTCGAAATCGGCGACGACGAGCAGCAGCACGGCGGTGCTCAGGCAGAACGCCGCGACCGCGAACGCGAGGTGCTCGACACTGCGTTCCGCCAGCAGGATGAGGCCGATCGCGGCCAGGAATATCAGGAGCAAAATCATATCAATAAAGGCTGCTCGGCATGAACCCTCGAATCCAATATCTGGTACAGCACTGAAGCAAGCAAAAACACCCGCCGTTTGGCGGGCCAGGGAACGCGATCCCGCGCGCGGCTCGGCAGGTGTTAGATGCGCCCGGACTGCGGCGGTTGCGCGACCTTTAGCCGCTGTCGCGCAGCACCAGTTCAAAGCCGAGATCGACCCGGCGCGGACCCTCGCGCGTCAGCATCAGCTTTGCCGCGGTGCGGCCGATCGCGTCGCCGTGAACGCGGATGGTGGAGAGGCTCGGCGCGATCAGCCGGCCCATTTCGAGATCGCCGAGCCCGATGACGGCGACCGGCTGTTCCGATGCCGGGCCGTCGCGCAGCAGGCCGGCCGCGCGCAGTCCCGACATAAAGCCGATCGCATGCGCGTCGTTGGCCGCGAACACCGCATCGACGCCGGGCAGATCCGCGAGCGCCACGACGCTACCCGAGGCATTGCGATCCAGCACCAGGCGGCGCGGGGGCTTGATGCCGGTCTTCAATGCGGTGTCGTTAAAGCCGTTCCAGCGCCGTGTCGCGCGCGGATCGTCGCCGCCGATGAAGGCAAGGTCTTGCCGGCCCTGGCTGGCGAGATGGCGCGCCACCGCGCAACCCGCTTCATAATTATTGAATCCCGCCACCGCGTCGATCGGAGAATCCGGAATCTCCCAGGTCTCGACAACAGGGATATTGGCGCGGCGCAACAGCCGTGCGCCGTCCTCGGTCGCGGGCGAGCCGACCATGATGATCGCTTCCGGCCGGCGCGACAGCAACGCCGCCAGCATGTGGTCCTCGCGCGCCGCGTCGTAACGCGATTGCGCCAGGATGACTGCATAACCCAGCGGCTCGAGTTCATCCGACAGGCCCTGCACCGTATCGGCGAAGATCGAATTGGCGATCGTCGGCACCAGGACGCCGACCGAGCGGGTACGGGCGCCGCTCGCCAGCGCGCCGGCCAGCTGGTTCGGCACATAGCCGAGCTCCCGCATCGCGGCTTCGACCCGCGTCCGGGTCTCCGGCGCCACCAGATTCGGCAACCGCACCACCCGGCTCACGGTGATCGACGACACCCCGGCCAGTTTGGCGACGGCGGACAGCGTCGGCGCGGAATGCGGCTCGTCGATTTCGGAAGCGCTCATCGGACCATGATTAGCCAATGCAGGGCTGGAATGCACGATTCGGCTTGTATAAGCCAAATGACAGCGCTATCATAAGGTATAACAGAGGTATACCGGCGCGATCAGGAGAATTTTCGATGATTTCAGAACGGGATGTGCAGGCCTACCGGCGCGACGGCGTGATCGTGGTGCCGGAAGTGCTGGGCAAGGAGACGCTGGCCCAGGTCCGCACCGTGATCGCCGAACTGGTGGCCGGATCGGCCAAAACGCTGGAGCACACCGACGTCTACGATCTCGAACCCGGTCACACCGCCGAACAGCCGCGCGTCCGCCGCATCAAGGCGCCGCACAAGGTGCATCCGATCTTCGACCAGATCGTGCGCAGCCCTGCCGTGATCGACATCCTGACCAAACTGATCGGCCCCGGCCTGCGGCTGCACGGCTCCAAGCTCAACATGAAATCGGCGCGCTATGGTTCCCCTGTGGAATGGCACCAGGACTGGGCGTTCTATCCGCACACCAATGACGACGTGCTGGCGATCGGCGTGCTGCTCGACGATTGCGACCTCGCCAATGGGCCGATGCTGGTGACGCCGGGTACCCACACCGGCGAAGTCTGGAGCCATCACGGCGAGGACGGTCACTTCGCCGGCCTGATCGATCCCGATCTGGTCAAGAGCGAGATCGATCGCGCGGTGCCGTGCATGGGCCGCGCCGGCAGCATGTCGTTCCACCACGTGCGCGCGCTGCACGGCTCCGCCACCAACACCTCGGACCGGCCGCGCAACCTGCTGCTCTACGAAGTCGCCGCCAGCGACGCCTGGCCGCTGATGGGCGTGAAGGATTTTGATGAATTCAACAGCCGCCTTTTGACCGGCGGCCCGGTGGTGACGCCGCGCATGGCCGACGTTCCCGTGCGCCTGCCGCTGCCGCCTGCCAAGCGGCAGGGATCGATCTACGAAACCCAGTCGGCCGCAAAGAAATCCTATTTTACCCGCGCGGCGTGACGAGAAGAGCGCCGGTGCCTCGCGCGGGCGCCAGTTGGCTGAATGCGACGACAACAAACGATGACAAAAAAGCAAAACGGGGGAAGCGACCATGGAGAATCCAGCCGGTAACTGGGCGGCAACGCGCCTGCGCGTGATCCTTGCGGCCTGCGTCGGGTCCGCGCTCGAATGGTACGATTTCTTCCTGTACGGCACCGCCGCGGCGCTGGTGTTCGGCGATCTGTTCTTTCCGAAGAGCGACCCACTGGTCGGCACGCTGCTCTCCTTCCTCACCTTTGGCGTCGGCTTCGTCGTGCGTCCGCTCGGTGGCATCCTGTTCGGCATCATGGGCGACCGCTACGGACGCAAGCCGGTGCTGGTGGCGACGCTGTTGATGATCGGCATCGGCACCACCGCGATCGGCTTGCTGCCGACCTATGCTCAGGTCGGCTATTGGGCGCCGCTGCTGCTGGTTGCGATGCGCGTGGTGCAGGGGCTGGGCGCGGGCGCCGAATATGGCGGCGCGGTGATCTTCCTGGTCGAGAACGCGCCGTCGGGCCAGCGCGGCTTTTGGGGCGGCTTTGCCCCGCTCGGCGTTTCCATCGGCAATCTGCTCGCCGCCGCCGCGTTCGCGCTGGTGACGCTGCTGCCGCGCGCCGATCTGATGTCGTGGGGTTGGCGCCTGCCGTTCCTGGCGAGCTTTCTGTTGATTGTGGTCGGCATCTTCGTGCGCCTGCGGGTCGCCGAGACGCCCGTATTCACCGAAGCCGTGCTGGCGCGCGGCAAGGTCGAGCGCAATCCGGCGATGCAGGCGCTGCGCCGGCATCCGCGCAATTTCCTGGTCGTGCTGGGCGCGCGGATGGCCGAAAACGGCCTCGGCTATTTCTTTCCGGTGTTCGGCCTGAGTTACGTCATCAACACCGTAGGCGTGCCGAAATCCGACGCGCTGAGCGCGCTGATGCTCGCCTTCGGGATCGAACTGTTCGCGATCCTCGGCTTCGGCGCGCTGTCCGACCGCGTCGGCCGGCGGCCGGTCTATATGTTCGGCGCACTGGCGGGCATCGCGCTGGCCTATCCGTTCTTCTGGATGGTCGGCACCAAAGAGTGGATATGGATCGCGATCGCCTTCATCCTGGCGCGCGCCGTGGTGACGGCGGCAATGTTCGGACCACAGGCGGCCTATTTCGCCGAATTGTTTCCGCCACAGCGGCGCTTTGCCGGCTTTGCGTTCGCGCGCGAACTCGGATCGATCCTGGCCGGCGGCCCGGCGCCGTTCCTCGCCACCGCGCTGGTGGCCTGGTCCGGAAGCTGGTGGCCGGTGGCGTGCTATGCGGCGCTGTTGTCCGCGATAACAGCCGTCGCGATCTGGTTCGGACCCGAGACCTACAAGGAAAACATCGCGACCGACAACACGGCGGATGCCGCATTGCATCCGGCGGCGATGCCGGCGCGAGCCTGACGCAAGTCTGATATGGCGCAGCAACTTCGCGTCCTGCAGTCGCTCTGGGCGATGGAGCGGCGGCTCGCCGGCGAGCCGGAATGGCCGCGGCGGACGCAACTCGCGATGATCCGCGATGCCGGTTTCGACGGCGCCGGTGTCCGTTTCATCGATCCGGCGTTTGCGACGGAAGTCACTTCGTTCCTGCGCAATCACGACATGATCTGGCAGGCGCAATGCTACCCGAAAGACGTCGACGGCCTGAAGCCGGTGCTGGAACTGGTGGCGCGGCTGGGCTGCGACCACGTCAATCTGCAGCCCGATGTGCGCCCAGATCGGCTCGAACAATGCATTCCGTTGCTCGAAGGCTGGCGGCGGCTTGCGGACGAGTCCGGCGTCGCGGTGAATATCGAAACCCACCGCGACCGCATGACCACGGATTTGTTCTTTACCCTGCAACTGCTGGATTGCTTCCCGGATTTGCGATTGACGGCGGACGTCTCGCATTATCTGGTCGGCCGCGAATTCGCCTGGCCGGTGGACGAAGCCAATCACGCGATGATCCATCGCATCCTCGACCAGAGCTGGGCGATCCACGGCCGGATCGCCAGCCGCGAACAAGTTCAGATTTCGCTCGGCTTTCCGCAGCACGCGGGGTGGGTCGAGCTGTTCATGGGCTGGTGGGAATACGCGATCCGTTCCTGGAAGAAACGCGCCGGGCCAGACGCCATCCTGACCTTCCTGTGCGAGCTTGGCCCGCCGCCCTATGCCATCACTGGCCCCGACGGTGCGGAATTGTCCGACCGCTGGCAGGATGCGCTAGCGATGCAACAGATGATCCGTGCGCTCTGGCAGAGCATCGCCGATGAGGATAACGGCGGGAAATAAAATTAGGCGCAACCCCTCCAGGTCAATTATTTTTGGCTCCCCTCCCCGCATCGAGTCCGCTAGATTGCGTGCAAGGCCGCAAAGGTCAGGTCTCGGGAGGGCAGTTACGTGCGTAAAGGTCGCGTCGTATTCGGCGCCATGGATGAAGTCGTGTTCGGAACGGCGGCCGCCGAAGCACTTCCGGCGCAGATGGATCGCCTGCAACTGGCGCGTGCATTCCTGATGGTGAGTGGCACGCTGAACCGCGACACCGACGAGATCGAGAAAATCCGCAAAGCGCTCGGATCGCGTTGCGTCGGCACCTTCGACAAGATGCCGGCGCACACGCCGCGCGAAGGCGTGATCGCCGCCACTGAGGAGGCCCGCGCCGCCAATGCCGATATCATCGTGAGCATCGGCGGCGGCTCGATCACCGATGGCGCCAAGGCGGTGCAGATTTGCCTCGCCAATGACATCCGCACCGTCGACGGCATCGAAACCGTGCGGGTGCGCAAGGGCGCGATCCCGCCGATGAAGCCGCCGTCGGTGCGCCAGATCAGCGTGCCCACCACGATTGCCGGCGGCGACTTCAGCGCGGGCGCCGGCGTCACCAACGCGCGCATCCACGTCAAGGAAGCGGTGCGCCATGAACTGGCGATCCCCCGCGCCATAATTCTCGATCCCGCCATCACCGTGCATACGCCGCTATGGCTGTTTCTCTCCACGGGCATCCGCGCGGTCGATCATTGCGTCGAGGCGCTGTGCTCGCTGGAGGCGCACCCCTATGCCGATGCGCAGGCGCAAAAAGGCCTGTCGATGCTGGCGCAGGGCTTGCCGCGCGTCAAAGCCGACCCGGGCGATCTCGATGCGCGGATGGATTGCCAGCTCGGCACCTGGCTTTCGATGGGCGCCTCCGCCGCGGGCGTGCCGATGGGTGCGAGCCACGGCATCGGCTATGTGCTTGGCGCCGCGTTCGACGTGCCGCACGGCTACACATCCTGTGTGATGCTGCCCGCGGTAATGCGCTGGAACAAACCGGCCAACGCCGAACGGCAGAAGCTCGTTGCCGCAGTCATGGGTCAGCCCGGCAAGGAGGCCGCCGACGTGCTCGACGGTTTCATTCGCGACCTCGGGCTGCCGCGCAGCCTGCGGGATGTCCATGTCGGGCCCGAGCATTTCGACCAGATCGCCGAACAGGCGATGCCTTTCCCCTGGATCAAGCGCAACCCGCGCCCGATCGAGAGCCCGGCGCAGGTCCGCGAGATCCTGCTATTGGCCGCATAATATCTGCATAATATCCTTGGAGAGATAATGTACACCGGCAAGCACGCGCGTCTCCGTCCCCTGCAACCAGCGTTCATCATGGCGAGTACCGGAGAGGCCGTGAGCTATGCCGAACTGGAAGCCCGCAGCAACCGGCTGGCGCATTTGTTTCGCAAGCGCGGATTGAGGCGGCTCGACCACTATGCCATCTTCATGGAGAACAACAGTCGCTACCTCGAATGCTGCGGCGCCGGCGAACGCGCCGGGCTGTATTTCACCTGCGTCAACTCGTATCTGACGCCGAGCGAACTCGCTTACATCGTCAACAACAGCGAGTCGCGCATCCTGATCACCTCGAGGGCAAAACTCGATATCGCCCGCGAGGCGCTGAAGGAGTGCCCGAAGATCGAACTCTGTATCGTCGTCGACGGCCCGGGCGAGAGCGAACGCATCGTCGGCCTCGAGCAAGCCACCCGTGGCCTGCCGAAAACGCCGGTATCGGACGAGAGCATCGGCACCGCGATGCTGTATTCGTCGGGCACCACCGGCCGGCCCAAGGGCATCGTGCGCCCGCTGCAGGAGCAGCCGCCGAGCCAGCAAATGCCGCTGTTCGATTTCCTGCACAAGCTCTGGCAGTACCGCGAAGGCATGATCTATCTGTCGCCAGCGCCGCTGTATCATTCGGCGCCGCAGGCTGCGGTCAACCTCACCATCCGCTCCGGCGGCACCGCGATCATCATGGAAAGCTTCGATCCGGAGCGCTATCTCGAGCTGGTCGAGAAGTGGGGCGTCACCCACAGCCAGTTGGTGCCGACCATGTTCTCGCGCCTGCTGAAGCTGCCGGAGGCAACCCGCAAGCGCTACGATCTGTCGTCGCTCGAAATCGCGATCCACGCCGCGGCGCCCTGCCCCGCCGCGGTCAAGGACGACATGATCAAATGGTGGGGACCGATCATCCACGAATATTACGGCGCCACCGAAGGCCTCGGCTTCACCGCCTGCAACACCGCCGAATGGCTCGCCCATCGCGGCACGGTCGGCCGGGTGCTGCTCGGCGATCTGCATATCCTCGACGAGAACATGAACGCCTGCCCGAAGGGCACGCCGGGCACGGTATGGTTCAAGACCGCTTCCCCGTTCGAATATTTCAACGACCCGAACAAGACCAGCGAGGCCCGCTCGCCCGACGGCAGCATGAGCACGGTCGGTGACGTCGGCTATGTCGATGACGACGGCTTCCTCTACCTCACCGACCGCGCGACCTTCATGATCATCTCCGGTGGCGTCAACATCTACCCGCAGGAATGCGAGAACCTCCTGATCACCCATCCCAAGATCGCGGATGCCGCCGTGTTCGGCGTGCCCAACGCGGATTTGGGTGAAGAGGTGAAGGCCGTGGTACAGCCGATGCCCGGTATTTCGCCCGGGCCCGATCTCGCCGACGAGCTGATCGCCTTCTGCAGCAGCGCATTGTCGCGCCAGAAGGTGCCGCGCTCGATCGACTTCGAGGCCGAACTGCCGCGGCTGCCGACCGGAAAACTCTACAAACGGCTGCTGCGCGACCGCTATTGGGGCAACAAGACCTCGCGGATCGTGTGAGGTTTTTTGATCCGCGCTTGATGCCGCGCAGGTTGTCACCGCCGGCAACACCGGTCCCCGTTCGACGACGGATATCCGTGAATGCCTGACCCGGATCGGCCGGTTCCGGCCGGTTTGCTCACCCGGCGTTAACCTTATGGGTGCCTATTGGTACGGCAACGGCCGGCTGCAATCCGTTCGTCCGTACAAATACCGAGCCTATCGCCGCCCGTCCCTTTCCATCAGCGCCCGCAGATGCCGGATCACAATTCCTCGCCGAGCGGATCCCTCGACCGGCATCTCGCGCCGTCGGTGATCGTCATCCTGTTCGCGCTTGTCATGAGCTCCTGCGTGCTCGGGATCGTGATCTGGAAGGCGATCGACGCCAAGGCCACGACGCTCGAGCGCGGCCAGACCTCGACGCAGAATCTCGCGCACTCGCTGATCGAGCACGCCGCCCACACCATCCAGGCGGCCGACATCAGCATGACCGGCATCGTCGAATTCCTGAAATACCAGACCCCGGTGACCGAGCGCTTCAACCGCTACCTCGCCAGCACCGTCGAAGCCTTGCCACAGATCCGCGAAATGGGCGTGATCGGCCCCGACGGCTCATGGCTGTACTCGTCGCTGCCGGAGACGCCGGGTCACAACAATGGCGACCGCGACTATTTCATCTACCATCGCGACACCGTCGGCCCGGCGCTGCGGATCAACGCGCCGCGCCTGACCGGCCGCGACACCATCGTTCTGTCGAAGCGGATCAGCCGGCAGGACGGCAGCTTCGGCGGCGTGCTGGTCGCAGCGATCGACAGCGACTATTTCAATTCGTTCTACAACCGGCTGCAGCTCGGCTCTCGCGGCGCCATCAGCCTGATCCGCAGCGACGGCATCGTCCTGATCCGCTGGCCGCTCGCCAATATCGGCGTCGACCTGTCGAAGACCCAGTTGTTCGCAACCCAGCTCAAGCTCAGCTCGGTCGGCTATTACAAGACCACTTCGCCGTTCGACGGCGACACCAAATATTTCGGTTACGAGGAAGCATCGCAATATCCGATCGTGGTGACGGTGGCGCGCTCCGAGAACGAATTGCTGGCGGGCTGGCGCGCGGCGCTGCGCACCGATGGGCTGGTCGGCGGCGCCATCCTGAGCATGATCGTGCTGCTGGCCGCGTTGTTGGCATGGCAATTCCGCTTCCGCATCAAGACCGAACGCGCGCTGCGCGAACGCGAGACGCGCTACCGGCTGCTCGCCGACAACATCGCCGACGTCGTGATCCTGCTCGATAGAAGCGGCGTGCTGCTCTACGTCTCTCCGTCGGTCGAGCCGGTGCTGGGCCTGCGCGGCCAGGATCTGGTCGGCAGGTCGTGCTTCGATCTGGTTTACGTCGAGGACCGCGAGCGCGTATTGACCGCGACGGCACAGCTCGACACGCCGGATTCGACCAATACAGCTGCTTTCCGGATTGCCCGCGCCGACGGCTCGATCGCCTGGATCGAGATCAACTTCAAGTTCGCGGCCGAGCACAGCAAACGGGAACAGGTCAAATTCGTCGGCGTGTTGCGCGACGTGACCCAGCGCAAGATGATGGAAGACGAACTGACCTCGCTGAACGGCCGCCTCGCCCAGCTCGCGACCACCGACGGACTCACCGGGCTCGCCAACCGCCGCACCTTCGACGGCTTCCTCCACCGCGAATATCTTGACCATGCGTCCCTTTCGGTGCTGCTGTTCGATATCGACCATTTCAAGGGCTATAACGACAGCTATGGCCACCAGGCCGGCGACGAGTGCCTGAAGGCCGTTGCCAAGGCCATCGCGGACGCGACCGCCAACACCTCGGGCATGTCGGCGCGTTACGGTGGCGAGGAGTTCGTCATTGTTCTGCCCAACGTGGCCGAGACGGAAGCTGTGCGGGTCGCCGAAGCGGTGCGGCTGATGGTCCGCTCGCTCGGTATTCCCAATTCGGCGGCGAGCCGCGGCTATGTCACCATCAGCGTCGGGGTCTCGACCAGGACCAAAGCGACGCTCGACCAGGCGATGCTGGTCGGCGACGCCGATCTTGCGCTCTACGAAGCCAAGCGCCTCGGCCGCAACCGCTGCTTTGCCGCCAGCGCGCTCAAGCATGCCTTTGTCGAATCCGGCCCGCTGCAGCCGGATGCGGAACCCCGCGCCGAGGCCGATCGCGAGAGTTTGAAGCGTGGCAAAGCCGATTCGACCGGCGTCCAAAGCTAGCGGCAAAAAGCCAGCGCCAGTTTGTCGCAGTTTGCGCCGTCATGCTTAGTCCGAAATGCCAATACCGGTAGCCGGCCTTGCCGGTTGCCTGCCCCCTTCGCCATGCTATCTTTTGCCACCAACGGCCCGCCATGAGGCCGGGATGTGAAAGATGCAGAGGGAGGGAACCATGCGGAGCGTGAAAGCGCTGGCCGTTGCGGTGTTGTCGTTGCTGTCGGCGTACGGTGTCGCCTCGGCGGCCGAGCAGCCGAAGCAGGGCGGCATCTTGCGGATGTACCACCGCGACAGCCCGGGCAGCCCTTCGATCCACGAAGGCGCGACCTACTCGGTCAACGTTCCCTTCATGCCGGTGTTCAACAACCTCGTCATCTACAACCAGACCATCGCCCAGAACAGCATGGACGACATCGTTCCCGACCTCGCCGACAGCTGGGCCTGGAGCAGCGACAACAAGACCCTGACCTTCAAGCTGCACCAGGGCGTGCAGTGGCATGACGGCAAGCCGTTTACCTCCGCCGACGTCAAATGCACTTTCGACATGCTGATGGGCAAGTCGCCGCAGAAATTCCGGCAGAACCCGCGCAAATCCTGGTACGAGCAGGTCAACGACGTCACCACCAACGGCGATTACGAGGTGTCGTTCAACCTGAAGCGGCCGCAGCCGGCGCTGCTGGCGCTGCTCGCTTCCGGCTACACGCCGATCTATCCATGTCACGTCTCGCCGGCGGAAATGCGCATCCATCCGATCGGCACCGGCCCGTTCAAATTCGTCGAGTTCAAGACCAATGAATCGATAAAGCTGGTCCGCAACGAGAACTACTTCAAGAAGGGCCTGCCGCATCTCGACGGCATCGAATTCACCATCATCCCGAACCGCTCGACCGCTATACTCGGCTTCATCTCCGGCAAGTTCGACATGACCTTCCCGACCGAGGTGTCGATCCCGCTGCTCAAGGACGTCAAGTCGCAGGATCCAACGGCGATCTGCAAGGTCGAGCCCAACAACGTCTCCACCAACATCATCATCAACTCGTCGGCGCCGCCGTTCGACAATATCGACATCCGCCGCGCGCTGGCGCTGTCGCTGGATCGCAAGGCTTTCATTCAGATCATGTTCGAGGGCCAGGCCGACATCGGGGGCACCATGGAGCCGGCGCCGCAAGGCCTGTGGGCGATGCCGAAGGAAATGCTGGAGAGCATCCCGGGCTATGGACCCGACATCGAGGCCAACCGGGCGGAAGCCCGCAAGCTGATGGAGAAGGCCGGCTACGGCCCCAACAAGCATTTGCAGGTCAAGGTCTCGACCCGCAACATTCCAGTCTACCGCGACCCCGCGGTGATCCTGATCGACCAGATCAAGAGCATCTATATCGACGCCGAGCTCGACGTCGTCGATACCGCGCAGTGGTTCCCCAAGATCGCGCGCAAGGATTACGCGCTCGGCCTCAATCTCACCGGCAACGCGGTCGACGATCCCGACCAGTCGTTCTACGAGAATTATTCCTGCGGCTCGGAACGCAACTACACCAACTACTGCAACAAGGACATCGAGAAGCTGTTCGACCAGCAATCGGTCGAGACCGACGTCACCAAGCGCAAGAAGCTGGTCTGGGAGATCGACAAGCAGCTGCAGGAGGACGTCGCCCGCCCGATCATCTTCCACAGCCGGACCGGGACCTGCTGGAAGCCCTATGTCAAGGGCGTTACCGTGATGGTGAACAGCTCCTATAACGGCTATCGTTACGAAGACGTCTGGTTGGACAAATAGCGTCCAGCCCGGAGCGTTTTCGAGCGAAGTGGGTACCGGTTCGCGTGAAGAAAGCGCGTCAAAAGAAGACTCTGGGATAGCCAAGGGGGTCGCAGGTGTTTGCTTATATCGTGCGGCGCCTCGCGCTGATGCTCGTGACCCTGATCGGGATCTCGATCATCGTCTTCGTGCTGCTGCGCATCGTTCCCGGCAACATCGTCGACATCCTGTTCGATGCCGCCGGCTATGTCGATCCGGCCGACAAGGCCAATCTGCAGCGCGACCTCGGACTCGATCAGCCGATCTATGTGCAGTATCTGCACTGGATCTGGGGCCTGCTGCATGGCGACCTCGGCTATTCCTACGTGTCGGAGAAGCCGGCGCTGGACGAGATCCTGCCGCGAATTCCGATCACGGCGCGGCTGGCGGGGCTGGCGCTGACGTTCTCCGCCTCGATCGGCATTCCGCTCGGCGTGCTCAGCGCGGTGCGCCAGGGCACGCGGCTGGATTATGTCTTGCGCATCGTCAGCCTGAGCGGATTGTCGCTGCCCTCGTTCTGGCTCGGGCTGTTGATCCTGATGGCGTCGGTGTCGCTGTTCGACAGCATGCCGATCTTCAATCCGAACCCGAAGACCTGGGGCGAGGCGATCGCGATCTACTGCGTACCGGCGATGGCGGTCGGCTTCCGCAGCGCCGCGCTGACCATGCGGATCACTCGCTCCTCGATGCTCGAAGTGCTGCGCCAGGATTACATCCGCACTGCGCGGGCCAAGGGCGCCTCGGAACGCTCGGTCAATTTCCGCCACGCGCTGAAGAACGCCATCCTGCCGGTCATCACCGTGATCGGGATCGAGGCGGCGTTCCTGATCGGCGGACTTATCGTTACCGAGACCGTGTTCAACATTCCCGGCGTCGCCCGCTTCCTGGTCGAGGCGCTGCGCTGGCGCGACTATCCGATCGTACAGAATCTGGTGATGCTGATCGCGCTGGTCGTGGTGCTCGCCAATTTCACCGTCGACATGCTCTATGCCGTGATCGACCCGCGCATTCGCTACACGGATTAGGGAGCGCACGCGTTTGGCCGTGGTCAATTACGATAGCGAGTTGAGGCGCGCGGGCGCGCATGCGACGCATGGCTGGCGTCGGGCGACCTTCCTCGCCAAGCGCTATGTGCTGGGCACCATCGGCCTCACCATCATGCTGCTGTTCGTGTGGACCGCGCTATCGGCCGATTTCATCTGCCGGTTCGACCCGCTGACCGTCGATTCCGCGCATCGCCTCGCACACCCGAGCTGGCTGCACTGGATGGGCACCGATTCGTTCGGCCGCGACGTCTGGAGCCGCATCGTGCATGGCGCGCGCATTTCGCTCGCGGTCGGCATCGGCTCGACCGCGCTGGGCTCATCGATCGGGGTAATGATCGGGCTGACCTCGGGCTACCTGTCGGGCTGGGTCGATCTGGTGTTCCAGCGCGTCACCGATATTTTGCAGGCGCTGCCGCTATTGGTGCTGGCGCTGGTGATGACGGCCGCGCTCGGCCCGTCGCTGCCCAATGTGATCCTGGCGATCGCGATCCCGCTGATCCCGACCGTGGCGCGCGTGATCCGCGCCAACACGCTGGCGCTGCGCGAACTGCCGTTCGTCGAGGCGGCAAAATCGATTGGCATGAGCGAGACCCGCATCGCGCTGCGCCATGTGCTGCCGAACACCATCGCACCCCTGATCGTGCTGGCGACCGCGCAGCTCGGCTCGACCATCCTCACAGAGGCCTCATTGTCGTTCCTCGGCCTCGGCATTCCCGAGCCTTATCCGTCGTGGGGCCGCATGCTGTCGGAATCGGCGGCGGAATATGTCCGCGTCGCGCCATGGCTGGTGATTTTCCCGGGCATCGCGATCAGCCTCGCGGTGTTCGGCACCAACCTGTTCGGCGATGCGCTGCGCGACATCCTCGATCCGAGGCAGCGCGGCTGATGAGCGAAGCGCGAACGGGAGAGACGGTTCTCGAAGTGAAGAACCTGCACACGGTGTTCTTCACCAATTCCGGACTATTCAGGGCGGTCGACGATGTTTCGTTCACGGTCCGCCGCGGCGAGACGCTGGCGATCGTCGGCGAATCCGGCTGCGGCAAGAGCGTCACCGCGCTGTCGATCATGCGGCTGGTGCCCGATCCGCCGGGCCGGGTGGTCGGCGGCTCCGTGACGCTGGAAGGCACCGACCTGCTCGAGCTCGATGAAGCCGAGATGCGCGACGTCAGGGGAAATCGCATCTCGATGATTTTTCAGGAGCCGATGACCTCGCTCAATCCGGTGATGCGGATCGGCGACCAGATCAGCGAAGTGGTCCGCCTGCACCGCGAGATCACCGCCAAGGACGCCCGGAAGCAGGCCGTTGACATGTTGCGGCTGGTGCGGATTCCCGAGCCGGAGCGGCGGGCGCTGGAATATCCGCATCAGCTCTCGGGCGGCATGCGGCAGCGCGCCATGATCGCGATGGCGCTGGCGTGCCGGCCGGCGCTGTTGATCGCGGACGAGCCGACCACCGCGCTCGACGTCACCATCCAGGCTCAAATCCTGGCGCTGATCGTCGACCTGCAAAACACGCTCGGCACCGGCCTGATCCTGATCACCCACGACCTCGGCGTCGTGGCGCAGACCGCGCAGCGCGTCATCGTGATGTATGCCGGCAGGAAGGTCGAGGAAGCCACCGTCGAAGCGCTGTTCGAAAATCCGAGACATCCCTATACGCGCGGTCTGATGGCCTCGATGCCGGAGGTGATTTCGCAGGATGCCCGGGCCGATGCGCGGCTGACCGAAATTCCCGGCATGGTGCCGTCCTTGACCAATTTGCCGCCGGGCTGCGCCTTCGCGCCGCGCTGCACGCTCGCGATCGACCGCTGCCGCGCCGAATATCCGCCGATGCGGGATTTTGACGGTCATCTCGCGGCCTGCTGGCGCGCCGATGAGTTGGTGATGGCGCCATGAGCGGGACTATGCCCGAGGTCAGCCCGCTGCTGGAGGTCAAGGACCTGGTAAAACATTACGCGGTGCGCGGTGGCGTGTTGCGACGCCGGATCGGCACCGTGCATGCGGTTGACGGCGTCAGTTTCTCGCTCGGCACAGGCGAAACGCTCGGGCTCGTCGGCGAGTCCGGTTGCGGCAAATCGACGGTGGCGCGCAGCGTGATGCGGCTGGTCGAACCTTCCAGCGGCAGCATCACGCTTGAAGGCACCGACATTACAAAGCTCGGCAAGTCCGATTTGCGGCCGCACCGCCGTTCGATGCAGATCGTGTTCCAGGACCCGTTCGCCTCGCTCAACCCGCGCATGACCGCAGGCGATATCGTCGGCGAACCGCTCAGCGTGCACGGGCTGGCGTCCGGCCGCGGCAAGCAGGAGCGCGTCGCCGAATTGTTCGCGCAAGTGGGCTTGCGGCCGGACCAGATGAAGAACTATCCGCATCAGTTCTCCGGCGGCCAGCGCCAGCGCATCTGCATCGCACGCGCGTTGTCGCTCGGTCCAAAGCTGATTGTGTGCGATGAGCCGGTCTCGGCGCTCGACGTCTCGATCCAGGCGCAGGTGATCAACCTTCTGATCGACCTGCAGCACAAGCACGATTTTTCCTATCTGTTCATCGCGCATGATCTAGCGGTTGTCGCGCATATCAGCCACCGCGTCGCCGTGATGTATCTCGGCCGCATCGTCGAGATCGCGGACAAGCGCGAGCTGTTCGCCCATCCGCGCCATCCCTACACGCAGGCGTTGCTGGCCTCGGTGCCGGTCGCCAATCCCAAGGCAAAGCGCCTGGCGCCCATGATCGACGGCGACGTGCCGAGCCCGATCAACCCGCCCCCTGGCTGCGCCTTCCACACCCGCTGCCGCTACGTCATGGACCGCTGCAAGGTCGAGCGGCCGGTGCTGGCTGACAGCGGCCCGAAACACCAGGTGGCGTGCTGGCTGAACGAGGGGACGGGGCGGGAAGGATAATCGTCATTGCGAGCGAAGCGAAGCCTTTCATCGGGCACGCAGTCGCGCGACCCGTTGGCTTCGCGCAATGACGTGGTTACGCGGAGATCAATCCGCCGTAATCTCCACAACGACCTTGCCCGTGGTGACCTGCTCACCCTCGGCCACCTCGATCGCCGAGACCGTGCCGGCGATCCCTGCCGTATGCACATGTTCCATCTTCATCGCCTCGAGCGTCATCACCAGTTGACAGGCGACAACGCGATCGCCCGGCTTGACCAGCACTGCGACGACGCGGCCGTTCATCGCTGCGCGCACCTTGCCGTCGCCGCCGGTCGCAGCCGCGGAAACCGGCGGGGCCAATGTCAAATCGCGGATCGAAAGCGTCGCGCCGCGATGCAGGATATAAAGCCGGTCAAGGTCGCGCAGAAATCTTGCGGACTCGGTCACGCCATTCTTTCGGAAACGGATGGTATCGTTGCCGAGTTCCTCGATGTCGAACCGCTGCGCCCGAGCGGCGACATCGGCAAGATAGCCGCCGTCACGCTCGCGCACGATTTCGGCTTCATGCACGGCCTCGCCAAGACCGATCCGGACTGCCAGCGGAAATGTCGCCGCAAGCGAGCGCCCGCCGCGCCACGGCGGCGCGTGGGGATGGCTGACATAGAGCAGCAATGCCGCGAGACCAATGTCCGCTTCGTGCGGAGGCGTCAGCAGCTCGCCACGATAATTTTCGACAAAAGCGGTCGTCGCCTCACCGGCCGCGAAGGCCGGGTGTTGCAGGCAAGCTGCCAAAATCACCTGGTTGGTGGTGACGCCGAAAGCGACCGCCTGCTCGAGGCCGGCGATCAACCGGCGCCGGGCCTCGTCACGGGTTGCGCCATGGCCGATGAACTTGGCAATCATCGAATCATAGAACGGCGGAATTTCCGCCCCCGATTGCAGCGCGTGCTCGACGCGGATGGTTTCCGGCATCTGCCACAACGCCATCCGGCCCGATTGCGGCATAAAGTCCCGCGCGGCATCCTCCGAGCACAGCCGCACCTCGATCGCATGACCGGAAAACGTCACATCGTCCTGCGCCAGCCCGAGCAGCTCGCCGGCGGCGACGCGCAGTTGCAACTCAACCAGGTCAAGCCCGGTGATCGCCTCAGTGACGGGATGTTCGACCTGCAGCCGCGTGTTCATCTCCATGAAATAGAACGCGCCAGAGGCATCGAGCAGGAATTCCAGCGTGCCGGCGCCCTCGTAACGCAGCGACTTCACGGCGGCGACCGCGACCGCGCCCATCCGCGCGCGCAATTCCGGCGACACCGCCGGCGACGGCGCTTCCTCGATCAGCTTCTGGTGCCGCCGCTGCACCGAGCAATCGCGCTCGCCGAGATGAATGGCGTTGCCGAAGGCATCGCCGAACACCTGGATCTCGATATGGCGGGGGTCGACGATGGCGCGCTCGAGAATAACCGTCGCGTCGCCGAACGCGCCTTGCGCCTCCGATCGCGCGCCGCGCAAGGTGTCGGGAAACGAGCCAGCATCTGCGACCAACCGCATGCCGCGCCCGCCGCCACCGGCGACCGCCTTGATCATCACGGGAAAGCCGATCTTTTTGGCTTCCGCCAACATCACGGCGTCGCTCTGGTCGGCACCCTGATAACCGGGCACGCAGGGCACGCCGGCCCCGGACATGATCGCCTTGGCGCCGGCCTTGTTGCCCATCGCCAGAATCGCTTCCGGCGACGGCCCGATAAACACCAGCCCTGAATCGCGGCACGCGCGCGCAAACTGCTCGTTCTCGGCCAGAAAGCCGTAGCCGGGATGAATCGCGTCGGCGCCGCTGGCTTTCGCCGCTTCGATGATCGCCGCGATGTTGAGATAGGATTTTGCCGGCGGCGCCTCACCGATCCGCAACGCCTGGTCCGCCGCGCGCACATGCAGCGCATCGCGGTCGGCGTCGGAATAGACCGCGACCGTGCCATAGCCAAGCCGGCGCGCGGTGCGCATGATGCGTAGCGCGATCTCGCCGCGATTGGCGATCAGTATTTTCCCGAAGGGACGTTTGGCGGCAGCCGCGCTCATGGCCGCGCGACCGAGAACTGCATGCGTTGCGGCGTGCGCGCCTCGGCCTCACGGTAGATCGCGAGCACTTCGGAGAGCACGGCGCGCGTATCGCGCGGATCGATCACGCCGTCGTCGAGCACGCGCGCGCTGGTCGAGAACACGTCCATCTGGCCGTCGAATACGCCGATGATTTGCGCCTTCATGGCCTCCAGCTGTTCCTTTTCGATCGGCTTGCCGCGACGCGCCGCCGCGGCTTCGGTCACGATCGCCATGGTTTCGGCGGCCTGCTCGCCGCCCATCACGGCGGTCTTGGCGTTCGGCCATGAAAAACAGAAGCGCGGGTGGAAGCCGCGCCCGCACATGCCGTAATTGCCGGCGCCAAACGACGCACCGCAATAGATCGTGATCTGCGGCACCGTCGCCGAAGTCACCGCCTGGATCATCTTGGAGCCGTGCTTGATCATGCCGGCTTCTTCATAGGCCTTGCCGACCATGTAGCCAGTGGTGTTGTTGAGATACAAAAGCGGCGTGCGCGACTGGCAGCAGGCCTGGATGAAATGCGTCGCCTTGTTGGCGCCGGCGGGATCGAGCGGCCCGTTATTGGTGATGATGCCGATCGCATGGCCCTCGATACGGGCATGGCCACACGCGGTGGCAGAACCGTAATTTGCGCCGAATTCCGTGAAATCGGAATCATCTGTTATCCGCGCGATCACCTGCCGCATGTCGACCGGCCGCTTGTGGTCCATCGGCATGATGCCGAGCAGTTCTTCGGCATCGTAGCGCGGCGGCTTATGTCCTGCCCCGCCTTGTGCCGGCCGGTCCCACTGAAGGCCCGCCATGATGTCGCGCGCGATGCGCAGCGCGTCGCGATCGTCTTCGGCGAGATAGTCGCCGAGGCCTGAAATCGAGGTATGCATCTCGGCGCCGCCGAGTTCCTCCTCCGTGGCAATCTCGCCGGTCGCGGCTTTCAACAACGGCGGTCCCGCGAGGAAGGCGCGCGTACGGCCGCGCACCATCACGATGTAGTCCGACAACCCGGTCTGATACGCGCCGCCGGCGGTCGAGGAACCATGCGTGACGGTGACGACAGGCAATCCCGCCGCCGACAGCCGCGCCAGATTGCGAAAGATGTTGCCGCCCCTGACAAAATCCTCGACACGGTAGCGCAACAGATTGGCGCCGGCGCTTTCGACCAGTTGCACATAAGGCAGCTTGTTCTCCAGCGCCAGTTCCTGCACCCGCAGGGTCTTGTCGAGGCCATAAGGCTGCAGCGCGCCGGCATCGATGCCGGAATCGTTGGCGCTGACCATGCAGCGCACGCCGGATACGAAGCCAATGCCCGCGACTACGCCCCCGCCGGGCACGCTCTTGTCGGCATCGGGCACGTCGAACATGTAGCCCGCCAGCGTCGACAGTTCGATCAAGGGCGAGCCGGGATCGAGTACCAGCGCCACGCGCTCGCGCGGCAGCAACTGGCCGCGCTTGTGAAAGCGGTCCCTGGCCGCGCCCGAGGCCGCGCGCGTGCGCGCTTCCAGCGCGCGCATCCGCTCGATCAACGCCAGCATGCCATCGCGATTGGCGCGGTAGGCCTCGCTCATCGGGGCGATGGTGGATTCAAGGACGGTCATGAATCCCCTGGCCGCCCTGCCCGGCAAAATGCTCGCTGAACGCTTGCCGCAATTCGACCTTGCGCAGCTTGCCGGTCGCGGTCATCGGCATTTCGTCGAGGATCCTGACCAGCTTCGGGACTTGGAAGCCGCCGAGATATTTTCGGCAATGTTCGGTGAGGCCGGCCTCGTCGGCCTGCGCGCCCGGCTTCAGCTTGACAAAGGCCGACACCGCCTCGCCCCATTGCGGATGCGGCAGGCCGACCACGGCGGCGTTCTGCACGGCGGGATGCGCCAGCAGCGTTTCCTCGATCTTGATGGAGGCGACATTCTCGCCGCCGGACTTGATCATGTCCTTCTTGCGGTCGAGGAACAGCACCTCGCCATGCGCATCGATCAGCGCGAGATCGCCGGTGTGGTGCCAGCCGAATTTGCGCGCCTCCTCGGTGGCCTTGGGGTCCTTGTAATAGCCCATCATCACGTTGGGCCCGCGGTGCACCAGTTCGCCGGCTTGGCCACGCGGCAAGAGATTGCCGTTATCGTCCATGATCGCGGTTTCGTTGACGATCAGCGACTCGCCCCAGTAGTTGCCAAAGCGCTGCAATTGCCGGTCCGGCCGCGACATCGTGGTGGCCGGATACATTTCGGTCTGGCCGCTGCTCAAGACAAAATTCGGGCATAGATCCTGGATCGCGCGCTCCAGCAGCGGGCGGCTCATCGGCGCCATGGTGTAGATGCAGGTGCGCAGGCCCGTGAGATCGAATTCGCGCCGGCGCGGATGATCGAGGATCGCCTGATACATCAGCGACAGGCCGACGAACACCGTGAGCTTGTCGCGCACGATGGCCTCCATGCAAACCACGGGGTCGAAGCCGCGCATCAGCGCCATGCGGCCGCCGACCGAGAGATAGCTCAGCAACAGCACATGGCCGGCGCAGTGGAACAGCGGAAACTGCCCGGTGACGCCGTCATTGCGATCGAGCTGCATTTCGATTGCGTTGCTCATCACCGCCATCACGACGGCGAGATGGCAATGCATCGCTCCCTTAGGTCGCGACGTGGTGCCCGAGGTATAGATGATCATCGCGAGATCGCGGTCGTCGATCTCGATCTCGGGTTCGATATCGGCATGGCCTTGTAGCAGGTCGTTTAAATTCTGCAGGCCTTGCGCCGCCGCGCCGCCGGCAAGGTCGATGGCAATGAGATCGATGCCGCGCTGCTGCAGCGCCGCGCGGCGGTCGGCTTGCGCGTGCAGATTGTCGTCGATGACAGCGAACTTCACCTCGGCATGGTCGAAGATGTAATCCATGTCGGCGGAGCCAAGCATGGTGTTGATGGGCACCCAGACCAGGCCCGCGCGATGGATGCCGAACAGCGCTTTGACGAATTCAACCGTGTTGTTGCAGATGGTCGAGATCTTCTCGCCGGGCTTCAAGCCGCGCGCGACCAGATAATTCGCAAAGCGGTTGGCGTCGCGCTCGATCTCGGAAAACGTCACCCGCCGCGCGCCGTCGGTCAGCGCGATCCGGTCGGGGAACCGCCGCGCCGCGCGCTTCAGGAGATCCCCTATCGCGACGCGCCCGATGCGGCCGGGCCCCGCTACACCGCCGGTGGCGGCAAGGTCAATCATGTGAACCTCCAACATCTTTCTTCCGTCATTCCGGGAGGCGCGCAGCGCAGGCCCGGAATGACGTTCAATGCCTGATCCCGAAAATCTGCCGCGCTTCGGCCGGGCTTGCGATCTCGCGGCCGGCGCGGCGGGCACAGGCGGCGAGGCTCTCGATCAACTGGCCGTTCGAGGTCACCTTGACGCCGTCAGCCAGATAGAACGTGTCCTCCAACCCCGTGCGCAAATGGCCGCCGAGATCGGCGCAGCGCTGGTGCAGCGGCCAGATTTCGGCGCGGCCGATCGCAGTGACCTGCCAATTCGCATCCGGCGTTTTCAGTTTCAAAAGGATCGGCAGCAATTCCGGATCGGCCGGCATGCCCGATGCCACGCCCATCACGAAATTATACTCCAGCGGACCTGAATACATCCCGGTCTGCCGATACATGCCTACGCAGCGCACGATACCGACGTCGAAGCATTCGAACTCCGGTATAGTGCCGACCGCCTTCATCACGTCGAGATAATCCTGCACCTTCTCGACGGCGTTATCGAACATCATCGGCGGCCAGGCCCATGTATTGTCCGCCTTCACCTTGAGATAGTTCAGCGAGCCAGCGTTGCAGGCGGCCATCTCCGGCTTTGTCTCGCGCACGCAATCGAGCGCGCCGGAATAATTCGGGCCCGAGGTGCCCGTGGTGTGGTTGATGATCACGCCCGGACAGGCCTCGCGGATCGCCTGCTGGATCTCGCGGGACACCGCGACTTCCCAGGATGGCAGATGGCCCTTGTTCGGCGCCTGCTGGCGCAGATGGATATGCATCACGCTGGCGCCCGCGTTGAAGGCCGCCTTCGCCTCGCGCGCCATTTCTTCCGGCGTCACCGGAACATGGTGCTGCTTCGGGTCGGTCAGCACGCCGTTCAGCGCGCAGGTGATGACAGCCTTGTCGCCCATGAAACGGCCTTCGATGTCCTGATGAAAACGCTACTCGGGATCATGCTGACAACGTCACCCGGCTTCTTGCGTCCATGCGCTATCGGCGGCCGTCCGGCCGCTGTGGTAGATCGCGAGATCACGCGAGCCGGAGAAGATCGCGCGCGGCTTCAACCCATAGAACCGACGGATCGAATGGCTGAAATGGGTCGAATCGGGGTAGCCGATATCCTGCGCCAGATGGGCGAGGTTGAGGTCCTGGTTGGCGAAATGCAGCAGATGCCTTGCCCGCTTCCAGGCGCGGAACGCCCGGAACGAGATACCGGTCTGCTGCTTGAACAGATGCAGGAAGCGCGAGGCGGATAGTCCAGCTTCCGCGGCACAGCTCGCCGCCGTCACCGGCTCGCCGGAAAAGCGGCCGATCTGCGCGATCGCACGGACCACGCGCGGATCGAGCATGCGGCGCGGCAGCGCCTCGCCAAAACACATCGCGTCAAACTCACTGCCGCCAATGGCATCGCGGCACCGCCGTTGCAGCAATTCGGCATAGGCCTGACGGACGCGCCGGGCAAAGCCGGTCCGTTCCGGCCCCGCGAGACGCTCGGCCAGCGCATCGAGCGCCCCGGCCCGCACGCTTTCCGGCTCGATCATCACGCAGATTACCGAGCGATGATGGCTGGAGATCGTGTGCCGGACATCCGGCGGCACCACCAGCAGTTCGCCATGGCTTTCCCGGCCGTACGCCGTCAGCGAGAGGCCGCCTTCGATCGCCACATAGATGTGGAACGCACCAGAGCAGCGCTGGCGCGGGCGGCCGAGCAGGCCAGCGTAAAACACCCGCTCCGGCGTGATCAGCATCAGATGGCCGGATTTTTGGCCGAATTCCTGACCTTGGCAGTCCATGGTCGCTCCCTCGCGCGGCTCTTCGGCCGCTGCGTTCCGCGCCAACCATAGCGTAATTTGGGTGACTTAACAGGCGAACTTATCCGTCATTACGGGATGTGTTCAGCCCCTCGCCCGTGGCTTCACGTCCTGTTCGACCCCGGCGCGCTGTTCGACCGCGACCGCGCGCTTAAAGCCGTCGCGCTGCTGCAGGCGCTGCCAATAGGCGGCAACGTTCGGCCCGAAATCCCTGGCCAACCCAATATTGTCGGCCAGCCGCAGCGCGTAGCCGATCACGATGTCGGCGGCGGTAAAGCGATCCGCGCACAGCGTCTCCGCGTTGCCGGCCGCCGCTTCGACCGCGCGCAGGCGGCCCAAAAACCATTTGGCGTAATCGCCCGCGACCTGCGGATTGCGCCGCTCCTCCGGCTCGAGCTGGGTGTAACGCAGCACCAGCGTCTGCGGAAAGGTCAGCGTGGCGTCGCTGAAATACATCCAGTTCAGGAACGCGCCGAAGGCGGGTTCCTCCGGCGCGACCAGCAACGGCGTCGGGCCGTATTTGGTGCCGAGATAATGGCAGATGCCGGAGGACTCCGTCATCTTGGTCTCGCCATCGACCATGAACGGGATGGTGCCGAGCGGATTGATCCCGAGATATTCCTTCGCAAAAACCCGCGGCGGGAACGGCAGCATTTTCAGCTCATAGGCCAGCCCCATTTCTTCCAGCATCCAGAGCGGCCGGAACGAGCGCGCCGCGTCGCAATGATAGAGCGTGATCATCAATTGGTTCCTTTTCCCGGCAGCGTGCCCATCATCTTGCAGAGCACCATCAGCATCACCTCGTCGGCGCCGCCGCCGATCGAGGTCAGGCGGCTGTCGCGATAGGCCCGGCTGACCGGCGTCTCGTTCATAAAACCCATGCCGCCCCAGAATTGCAAACAGGCATCGGTCAATTCACGCCCGAGCCGGCCGGCCTTCAGCTTGGCCATGGTCGCAAGCTTTGTCACGTCCTCGCCCGCGACCAGCGCCTCACCGGCGCGATAGACCAACGCGCGCAACAGCTCGACCTCAGTCTGCATTTCCGCCAGCTTGAAGTGCACGATCTGGTTGTCGAGGATGGTCTTGCCGAACGCCTTGCGGTTGCGGGTGTAATCGATGGTCTCGGCGATGATGGTTTCATGCGCCTTCAGGCACGCCGCCGCGCCCCACAGTCGCTCCTCCTGAAACTGGACCATCTGGTAGGTAAAGCCCTTGCCTTCCTCGCCGATGCGGTTGCGCTTCGGCACCCGCACCTCGTCGAAGAAGATCTGCGCGGTGTCGGACGAGCGCATGCCCATCTTGTCGAGCTTTCGCGCGACATTGACGCCCTTGCTCTTCATGGGCACGCAGATCAGCGATTTGTTCCGGTGCACCGGGCCCTCGCCGGTGTTGGCGAGCAGGCAAATCCAGTCGGCCTGCACGCCGTTGGTGATCCACATCTTGCCGCCATTGATGACGTAATCATCGCCGTCGGAGCGCGCATTGGTCTTGATCGAGGCGACATCTGATCCCGCGTCCGGCTCGGAAACACCGATACACGCCACCAGATCGCCCGCAATCGACGGCGCCAAAAATTCGCGGCGCACTTCGTCCGAACCGAACCGCGCCAGCGCCGGCGTCGCCATATCGGTCTGCACGCCGATCGCCATCGGCACCCCGCCGCAACGGATGGCGCCGAGTTCCTCCGCCATCATCAGCGCATAGCTGTAATCGAGTCCCTGGCCGCCGTATTCCTCGGGCTTATTGAGACCGAGAAAGCCGAGTTGGCCTAGCTTCTTGAACAGCGCATGCGCCGGAAAGATATCTGCCGCCTCCCATTCGTCGACGAACGGGTTGATCTCGCTCGCAATGAACTTTTGCAGGCTGCGGCGGACTTCGTCATGGTCGGCGGTGAACAGCATTTGTTAGTCGTCCCAAAGACAGTCATTAACTTATCCGTTATGGCCGGGCTCGTCCCGGCCATCCACGTCTTGCTCGCGCGCCACCGTAAGGATGTGGATGCCCGGCAACGCAGACAGACTTACGTAGTCTGCCAAGGCAGACTACTACGGCCGGGCATGACGACAACTCACAACCCCATCTGTCGGCTCGCGAGATCCTTCATGATCTCCTCGGTGCCGCCGCCGATGGCGTTGACCTTGACCTCGCGATAGATGCGCTCGACCTTGACGCCGCGCATGAAACCCGCGCCGCCGAAAATCTGCACCGCTTCGGAGGCGCAGAACGCCATGGTCTGGGTCGCCTGGTTCTTCATCATGCAGATTTCGGCCACCGGGCTTTCGCCCTGCCCGAGCCGCCACGCCAGCAATTCCAGCATCGCCTGCGAAGCCGCCACCTTTTGCGCCATGTCGACCAGCTTATGGCGGATCACCTGGTGCTGCGCGATCGGCTTGCCGAAGGTTTTGCGCTCCTTGGCATAGGCGATCGCCTCCTCGAGGCAGACGCGCGCGTAAGCCGTGCAGCTCGCCGCCATGCCCATCCGCTCGCTATTGAAATTCTGCATGATGATCTTGAAACCCTGGCCTTCCTCGTCGATCAGGTTTTCGGCCGGCACGCGGCAATCGTCAAAATGCAGCGTCGCGGTATCGGACGCCCACCATCCCATCTTTTTCAGCCTGGTTCGCGACAGGCCCGGTGTGTTGCCTTCGATCAACAGTAGGCTGACGCCGCCGGCACCCTCGCCACCGGTGCGCACCGCGACCGTCAGATAATCGGCCCGCATGCCCGATGTGATAAAAGTCTTCTCGCCGTTGACGACGTAATGGTCGCCGTTGCGGCGCGCGGTGGTGCGCAAATTCGCCACATCCGATCCGCCACTCGGCTCGGTGATCGCCAGCGCCGAGATTTTCTTCCCCGCCAGAATCTCCGGCAACACCCGCGCCTTGATCTCGCGCCTCGCCGCGCGCGCGATCGGCGGCGCGCCGATGGTGTGGCTCATCAGGCTCGAACTGATGCCGCCGGCGCCGGCGGCGGCGAGCTCCTGCGAGGCCACGATTTTCATGAACTGATCGGCGGCGACGCCTCCATATTCCTCGGGAAAGCCCAGCCCGAGCAGCCCGATCGCCGACGCCTTGGCATAAAGCTCGCGCGGGAACTCGCCGGCTTCGTCCCATGCGCTGGCATGAGGCTCGATCTCGCGCGCGACGAAGCGGCGCATCACGTCGCGGAAGGCCTCATGATCGGTGGTATAAAACGGGCTCTGCGCGCGTGTCCGCTCCAGCATTTTTACCTCTCCAGGACCATTACAATGCCCATAATCGTCAGTTGCAGACTTGCGTCGAGCCGCTGATCCGGAGCCGTCTTTCGCACTGCAGCGCGACCGGCTCGGCCTCTGCCCGATCAAGCCACGGCCCAGCCACTCAACGCAAGACAGGCCTGCCCGCGCGGCGTCCCAACTTGAGGCAGCCTGCGCCGAAAAGTCCGACTAGCCAGTCTGTCCAGAGTTGGGCAAGTTGCCGGGCATAACGCTTAAAGCACGAGATGCGGCATCAGACCGCTGATCGGGAGGAAAGCTTGCCGGTTCGCTATTACGACTGGATCGCGCATTTCTGCCGCCGCACGCCGGACAAGACGGCGCTGGTCGATCTCGGCAGCGGCCGAAAATTTACCTACGCGCAGCTCGACGACCGGATTTCGCGCCTCGCCTCGCATCTGCGCCACCGGCTTGGAGTGGCGCGCGGCGACCGCGTCGCGGTGCTGGCGCTCAACACCACCGACACGCTCGAACTGCAGTTCGCCTGCGGCCGGCTCGGCGCGGTGTTCCTGCCGCTGAACAACCGCCTTACCGTGCCTGAGCTGCATTATATCGTCGGCGATGCCGCGCCGGTGCTGATGATCCATGACGGCGATCTCACCGAGACCGCGCTCACTGTCGCCGGCCTCTGCAAGGTGCGCTCCACGCTTCTTCTCGGGCCAGGCGGCTCCTACGAAGCCGCGATCACGGCCGCAACGCCGCTCGACGCCCGCGAAGACGTCACGCTCGATGACATCTCGACCATCATGTACACGTCCGGCACCACCGGCCAGCCGAAGGGCGCCATCATCACCCACGGCATGACGTTCTGGAACTGCGTCAATCTCGGCGGCCCCGCCTACATCTCGCCGTCGACGGTGCTGCTCACCGTGCTGCCGCTGTTCCACACCGGCGGGCTGAATTGCTACACCAATCCGGTGCTGCATTCCGGCGGCACCGTGCTGATCATGCGCGCGTTCGACCCGGGCACGGCACTCAAGCTGATCGGCGATCCCGCACAGGGCATCAATTCGTTCTTCGGCGTGCCGTCGATCTACCAGTTCATGTCGCAGCACCCGGATTTCGCGACCGCCGATCTCAGCCGCCTGATCGTCAGCGGCGTCGGCGGCGCACCGATGCCGCTGCCATTGCTGAAAGTCTGGGAAGAGCGCGGCGTGGCGCTGCAGCAGGGCTACGGCATGACCGAGACCAGTCCGGCGGTGATGACGCTCGATCGCGAGGATGCCGCGCGCAAGGCCGGTTCATCCGGCAAGCCGGTGCTGCACACCGAGGTGCGGATCGTGCGCCCGGACGGCGTCGACGCCGATATCGGCGAACTCGGCGAGCTCTGGGTCAGGGGACCCAACATCACGCCGGGCTACTGGAACAGGCCGGACGCCAACCGTTCCTCCTTCACCGACGGCTGGCTGCATACCGGCGACGCCGCGCGGATCGACGAGGAAGGTTTTTATTACATCGTCGACCGCTGGAAGGACATGTACATCTCCGGCGGCGAAAACGTCTATCCGGCCGAGGTCGAGAGCGTGCTGCACCAGCTCGCCGCGGTCGCCGAGGCCGCCGTGATCGGCATCCCCAGCGAACAATGGGGCGAGGTCGGCATGGCCATCGTCGCGGTGAAACCCGGCCATTCGCTTGCCGAGGAAGAGATTCATGCGCATTGTGCCGCAAATCTGGCGCGCTTCAAATGTCCCCGCCTGATCCGGTTCGTGGACGCCCTGCCGCGCAACGCCACCGGCAAGATCCACAAGCCTACCCTACGCAAGAATTTTGGCTCATCCGATAGTAGCGATAGGATCAAGGCCAAAGCCTCGTAAATTGCCGCGTTTTCCGCTTCCAACCTCGTCTCTGTCCAATAAAAAGGGTAATTCCATGCAACGAAATAAACCGTCCATGCTCGGCTCGGGCCTGATCTCGGTCGCAGCGGCAACGGCGTTCATTGTCCTGACCAGCCAAGTCCTGACCAGCCAAGCTGCGCTGGCGCAGAAGAAATACGATACCGGCGCCACCGACACCGAAATCAAGATCGGCAACGTCGAAGCCTATAGCGGCCCCGCTTCCGCTTACGGCGTCATCGGCAAGACCGAAGAAGCCTATTTCAAGATGATCAACGACCAGGGCGGCATCAACGGCCGCAAGATCACCTGGATTTCCTATGACGACGGCTACAGCCCGCCCAAGACCGTGGAGCAGATCCGCAAGTTGATCGAGAGCGACGAGGTTCTGTTCGTGTTCAACGCGCTGGGCACGCCGACCCAGACCGCGGTGCAGAAATATCAGAACAACAAGAAAGTGCCGCAGCTATTCCTCGCCACCGGCGCCAGCAAGTGGAACGATCCGAAGGATTTTCCCTGGACCATGGGTTATCAGCCGAGCTACCGCGTCGAAGGGCGGATCTTCGCGAAATACATCCTGAAGACCAAGCCCGACGCCAAGGTCGCGGTGTTCTACCAGAACGACGATTTCGGCAAGGACTACGTCGCCGGCCTCAAGGACGTGTTCGGCGCCAACGCCTCCAAGATCATCGTCGCCGAGGAAAGCTACGAGACCACCGAGCCTTCGGTCGATTCCCACATCGTCAAGCTGAAGGGCACCGGCGCCGACGTGCTGGTCAACATCTCGACGCCGAAATTCGCGGCCCAGACCATCAAGAAGCTGGCCGAGCTGCAATGGAAGCCGATGCACGTCATGACCGACGTCTCGATCTCGATCGGCGCGGTGATGAAGCCCGCCGGCCTCGAGGCCTCCGAAGGCGTGCTGTCGGCCGGCTACCTCAAGGACGCATCCGATCCGCAGTGGAAGGACGATGCGGGCATGAAGAAGTTCATGGCCTTCGCCGAGAAGTACATGCCGGGCTCCGACATCTCCGACGCCAACCTGGTCTACGGCTTCTCCGTGGCGCAGACCATGGTGCAGGTGCTGAAGCAGTGCGGCGACGATCTGACCCGTGAAAACGTCATGAAGCAGGCCGCCAGCGTGAAGGACTTCGTGCCCGACACGCTGCTGCCCGGCATCAAGGTCAACACCAGCGCCACCGACTTTGCCCCGATCGAACAGCTCAAGATGATGCAGTTCAAGAACGGCAAGTGGGACTTCTTCGGCGACATCATCAGCGCCGAAACCGGCGGTTAGTCCTGTTACCTCTCCCCGTGAAGAACGGGGCGAGAGAGAAGATATCCCGGCAACACCACGCCCCTCTCCCCTCACGGGGAGAGGGTTTTGTTTTTTAGTTCCCCGGCAGAAATATCGCAAAAGGCTCGTCGATCGTGCGTTTGAGATGCGCGCGATAAACAGCGTAATTGGGATCACCTGCTGAAATCCGGCCGAGCGTTGGCGCCGGAATAAGCTTGATCGGCAGATAGGCAATCGGCGCCGCGATCGGCGTCAGCAACGAGCCGCGGCCGGCGAGCAGCGTGGTCAGGATGCCGTACATCTCGCCGAGGATGGTCGGGCGCGATACCGTGATCAGGCGATGCTGGCCGTGCCGGTTGGTGACGAGATAGATGAAACCCGACTGGTTCGGCACCGAGACCTCACCGAACTGGGTGTAGTCGGCATCGGTTCGTTCGCCTTCGCGAAACACCAGCGACGAACTCGCGGAATCCCAGGCGATCTCGGTCCGATAAGCGTAGATCGCATCGGTACCCCCGAACGACGGGCGCAGCGTGATGTAGGCGCCTTCAAGCCAGCTCACCGCGCGGTGCGAATAGGCGCCGAGATGATCCGGCGCGATGTCGCCATTGGCCGGGCTCGCGGCGGCGACCGGCGCTGCCTCGGCCTTGCGCAAGGAAACGCCGAGCGCCTGCTCCAGCCGCACCGTCGTGGCTAGCGTGAACGGGCGGCGGCCACCCAGCACTTTTTCCAGGGTCGAAAGGCTGAGCTTGGCCTGCTCGGCCAGCGTCTGCCGGGAGATGCGGCGGCGCGCGATTTCCTCGCGAATGGTTTCGGCCACCTGCCGGCTTTGCTCGGCGGAAAGCTGCTTGTCCGGCGTCGGCATCATTACCCCTGCTAAATCTCTATTATTGAGGCATGATCTGATCCGAAAACCGGTGGCCACTTTTCGGGATCATGCCTGCGCCACTGTACCAGACGCACATATCAGCACAAAACCGCACAAACCGGCTTTTCGCAGCAAGAAGCCGCCTGGTTAACGGCCGAACTATGCCGATCATTCTGCTCGCGCCACGATGCGGCGTTTCGCACAACCCCGGGGGAGACCACACCACCCCCCGGGAGCGACAAAATGACTATCTGCGACGAGACCCAATCGAGACACCGATCCGCGCTGCGGCCACTCGTAGAGCTGGTGCTGTTTCTGGTGATCCAAGGCGTGACCGTGATCGTGGTCGGCTTCGTCGCCTTGTTCGTTTCGTTCGAGCCGGCGTGGTCGGCGGACAATGCCCAGCCGGAATTCTTGCGGCCGGCCGATGCGCGCTCCGGTTCGTTGCTGTTCAAGACCGACGACGGCTATGTCGATGCGACACGGCTCGGCGTCGATGTCGACCTCACGGTATCCGGTCCGACCATCCGCGCCCGCGTCACGCAAGTTTTCCGCAACCCGACGCAAGACTGGGTCGAGGCGACCTACGTTTATCCGCTGCCTGCGGGCGGCGCGGTCGATACGTTGAAGATGGTGGTCGGCGATCGCGTCATCGTCGGCGACATCAAGGAGCGGCAGCAGGCCAAGGCGATCTACGAGCAGGCCCGAGCCACCGGGCGCAAGGCCGCGCTGACCGAGCAGGAACGGCCGAACATCTTCACCAATTCGGTCGCCAATATCGGCCCCGGCGAAACCGTGCTGGTGCAGATCGAGTACCAGGAGCCGGTTCATCAATCCGGCAACGAATTCTCGCTGCGGGTGCCAACGGTGGTGGCACCGCGCTACAATCCCGCACCGATCGTGCAGAGCGTCGACATGCGCGCCGACAGCGCCGGCTGGGCCACCAGCACCTCCGATCCGGTGCCGGATCGCGACCGCATCACGCCCGAAGTGCTCGACCCCGCGTTGCATGGGCCGGTCAACCCGACCAGCATCACGGTGCATCTGAACGCCGGCTTTGCGCTCGGCGAAGTGAAAAGCCCGTTCCATCCAGTCAAGATCGACAGCCCCAACGCGACCAGCCGCGTCATCAGGCTTGCCGACGGCCAGGTGCCGGCCGATCGCGATTTCGAACTGACCTGGAAGCCGGCGGCGGAAAAGGCGCCGTCGGTCGGGCTGTTCCGCGAGCATGTCGGTGATTCCGACTATCTGCTCGCCTTCGTCACCCCGCCTACCGTCGAGCAGGCCGAGCGCAAGCCGTTGCCGCGCGAAGTGATCTTCGTGATCGACAATTCCGGCTCGATGGGCGGCACCTCGATCACCCAGGCCAAGGCCGGTCTCATTTACGGCCTCAGCCGCCTGCAACCCGGCGACCGCTTTAATGTGATCCGCTTCGATCACACCATGGACGTGCTGTTTACGGATTCGGTGCCCGCCGACGCCGCGCATATCGGCCAGGCGACCGCCTTCGTGAATGCGTTGCAGGCGTCCGGCGGCACCGAAATGGTGCCGGCAATGCACGCGGCGTTATCCGACAATTCGCATGACGAGGCGGGCACGTTGCGCCAGGTGGTATTCCTGACCGACGGCGAGATCGGCAATGAGCAGCAATTGTTCGAGACCATCACCGCGATGCGCGGCCGCTCGCGGGTGTTCATGGTCGGCATCGGATCTGCGCCGAACACCTATCTGATGACGCGCGCCGCCGAACTCGGCCGCGGCGCCTACACCCATATCGGCTCGGTCGACCAGGTCGAGGAGCGCATGCGCGGCCTGTTCGCCAAACTGGAAAATCCCGCGGTGACCGGGCTTGCCGTAAAATTCTCCAATGCCAGCGCCGACATCGCGCCATCGGTGCTGCCCGATCTCTATCGCGACGAACCTTTGGTGCTGGCGGCGAAGCTCGACAAGCTCGCCGGCTCGGTCGAGATCAAGGGACATATCGGCGACCGGCCATGGAGCGTGAGCTTGCCGCTGGCCAACGCCGCCGAAGGCAAGGGCCTGTCGAAATTGTGGGCGCGCCGCAAGATCAGCGATGCCGAGGTAGCACGCACCACGCGTCTGGTCACTCCGGAGGAAGCCGACAAGACGATCCTGGCTCTGGCACTGCAGCACCAACTGGTGACACGGCTGACCAGCCTGGTTGCGGTCGACCAGACGCCGAGCCGTCCCCAGGGCACGCCGCTGAAGCGGACGGATGTGCCGCTCAACCTGCCGGCCGGCTGGGATTTTGAAAAAGTGTTCGGCGAGCGCCCGCATCTGCCGAAACCGCCCGCCGAGCGCAGGGCTGACGCGAGCGATGTTCACAGCGTAAAGCGCCCGCAGCCCGTGGTGATGCCCAACACCGTAAAGCTGCCGAAGACCGCGACCGATGCGGGGATCAGGATGATCACCGGCCTGATCCTGCTGATGCTGAGCATGTTGCTGTCTCTCTATAACCGGCGTCGCGCCTTCGCGCGCTGATGCCAGAGATGGAGGAGGCTCCCCACTTCCTCCTGCAGAGCGCGCGCGGCCTCCCGTCCCCCTGGCCGCGCGCGCGACTTTCAGATGCAGAACGGGCAATAGCCGTCATTGCGAGGAGCGAAGCGACGAAGCAATCCAGAGCTACAAAGAAAGAACTGGATTGCTTCGCTTCGCTCGCAACGACAGGGATAGACACATCATGACGCTGATCCAAATGAACCGCCGCACGCTTTTCCCTCTCCTCATCGCCCTCATTGGCCTCATCCTGTTCGGCCAGGGCGCTTATATCCACGCCAAGGCGCTGCTGGCGCAGGTGCTGCTGGAGCGGGCGTTCGACGAGACCATCGCGACCGGACACATCACAAAACCCTGGTCGTGGGCGGACACCTGGCCGGTCGCGCGCATCGAGGTGAAGCGGATCGGCGCCAGCGCGATCGTGCTGGCCGGCAGCAGCGGGCAGGCATTGGCCTTTGGCCCCGGCCATGTCGAACTCACGCCCAATGCCGGCGAGCGCGGCATCGCGGTCTATTCCGCGCATCGCGACACCCATTTTGCCTTTTTGCGCAATGTCGGGATCGGCGACGAGATCGACGTCACCCGCGATGACGGCAAGATGTTCCGCTATCGCGCCGACGGCTCTTCGATCGTGCGTTTCGATGCCTCCGGTATCGACCCGCTCGCCGAGGGTCATGAACTCGTGCTGTCGACCTGCTGGCCGTTCGATGCGCTGACTTCCGGGCCGGAACGCTATCTGCTGCACGCCAGGTTGATCGATCACTGATTATCCACGAACGTGCCGTCAGAAAGCTCCAGGGTGTTCAGCAGCGCGTTTGCTTCAGTAGTTCGTCCCCGTTTTCTCGTTCGGGATGCCGTCAATCGGGCATTCCTCGGTGCCGGCGGTCGAACGGGTCAGAGCTTCGACCATTTCGCGGGTGCCTTCCGGATCGTTGATCCATTTCTTGTAGAAATCATAAGGGCACGACGCCACGCCTTTCGGGCTTTCCCCGGAATTGATCATGCCGGTATAGCCGCGGTGCAGGAGCTTGTAGAGGTGGTTCTGCGACTGCCCAGTGCGACGTGCATCGCGGATCAGGGTCTTCGAGAGTTGCGCGTACTGGATGCCGTATTCTTCCTCTCCGCACTCGCCCAAGGTGCGGCCATCGAAACCGATGATCGCGGAGTGGCCGAAGTAGGAATAGACGCCATCGAAGCCGGCGGCATTGGCGACGGCGACATAGACGTTATTGGCCCACGCCATCGCCTTGGAGATCATCACCTGCTGCTCCTTGGCCGGGTACATGTAACCCTGACAGCGCACGATCAGTTCGGCGCCCTTCATGGCGCAGTCACGCCAGATTTCGGGGAAGTTGCCGTCGTCGCAGATAATCAGGCTCACCTTCAGGCCCTTCGGACCGTCGGAGACATAGGTGCAGTTGCCGGGATACCAACCCTCGATCGGCACCCACGGCATGATCTTGCGGTACTTTTGGACGATCTCGCCCTTGTCGTTCATCATGATCAGGGTGTTGTAGGGCGCCTTGTTCGGATGCTCCTCATGACGCTCGCCGGTCAGCGAGAACACGCCCCACACCTTCGCTTTGCGGCAAGCTTCGGCGAAGATTGCGGTCTCTTCGCCCGGTACCGCGGACGCCGTCTCGTACATCTCCTTTTCGTCGTACATGATGCCTTGGGTGGAATATTCCGGGAAGATCACGAGATCCATGCCCGGCAGACCCAGCTTCATGCCGACCAGCATGTCCGCGATCTTGCGGGCGTTGTCGAGCACCTCGGCCTTGGTGTGCAGTCGAGGCATCTTGTAATTGACGACGGCTACGCCGACGGTGTCGTTGCTCGAGGAAATATCGCCGTGAAGCATGGAACGCCCCTGTCTGGTTTTCGGGTTTGTCGAGGTCGGTCGGAGCCGCGGGTCAGTGGCTGATCATCCAGGGCCGCGCGGTCGGAAAGCTCTTGGCACCGTTCTTTGTCTTTGCCACCAGCCGCGATGGCTTTCCCGAGCAGCAGCCGCAGCCCGGTCCGTGCGAGGCCTTGTATTGGTCCAGCGTTTTCGGCGCATTGGCGCTGCGCTCGTTGGTGGCGTGCGCCTTGCGCTTGTCGGACGGCATACAGAAGAAATTCGGTGCAGTCAGGATCGCACGCGGCGATTCACCGGCGCAGTGCGGGCAATCCTGCGGCTCGTCGCATTCGGCCATCGGCCGCATGTCGGTGAACGGGCCGCAATCGCCGCAAAGATAGTCATAAACTGGCATTTCATTCCCCCAAAGCGCGACTGATTCTTGCGAGCGGAATGCGGGACGGCAAATACGCCACCGCCCCGCATCCCGTCGCAGGGAGCTACTTGTCCTGTGACAGCGGCATCTGGATTTTTCCGTCGATGTGTTTGATTGGCCCTGCCGACGACGGCATGATGTCGAAGTCGAAGATTTCCGTCGGTAGCCACAGCGTCGCGCAGGCGTTGGGCACGTCGACCACGCCGGAGATGTGGCCCTGGCATGGCGCCGTGCCGAGGATCGAATAGGCCTGCGCGCCCGAATAGCCGAACTTTTTCAGGTATTCTATCGCGTTCAGGCAGGCCTGACGATAGGCGATGTGCACGTCGAGATAATGCTGCTTGCCCTGCTCGTCGACCGAGATGCCCTCGAAGATCAGATAGTCCTTGTAGTTCGGCGTGATCGGCGACGGCTTGAACACGGGATTCTTGATGCCGTATTTGGCGACGCCGTCCTTGATCACGTCGACCTTGATATGCAGCCAGCCGGCCATCTCGATCGCGCCGCAGAAGGTGATCTCGCCGTCGCCCTGGCTGAAGTGCAGATCGCCCATCGAGAGACCGCCACCGGACACATAGACCGGGAAGTAGATCTTCGAGCCGCGCGAAAGATCCTTGATGTCGCAATTGCCGCCATGTTCGCGCGGCGGCACGGTGCGGGCGCCCTCGGCGCCGATCTTGGCCTTGGCGTCGCCGTTGGCACGGCCGGCATGCGCGGTCGGCGCGAACGGCGGATTGGCCAAACCTGGCACGCGGGTCGGATTGGTCGCGATCAAGGCGGCCTCGCGCTCGTTCCATTTCGCCAGCAGTTTCGGATCGGGCAAACAGCCGATCAGGCCGGGATGGATCAGGCCCGCAAAGTTCACGCCGGGAACATGACGCGACGAGGTATAGAGGCCCTTGATGTCCCAGATCGACTTCTGCGCCAGCGGGAAATGGTCGGTCAGGAAGCCGCCGCCATTCTGCTTGGAGAAGAAGCCGTTGAACCCCCAGAGGCTTTCCTTGAGCGGTCCGACGTCGAGCAGATCGACCACCAGCAGATCGCCGGGCTCGGCGCCCTTGACGCCGATCGGGCCGGACAGGAAGTGCACGATCGACAGGTCGATGTCGCGCACGTCGTCGGCCGAATCGTTGTTCTTGATGAAGCCGCCGGTCCAGTCGACGGTCTCGATGATGAAGTCGTCGCCCGGGCTGACCCATTCCACGATCGGAATGTCGGGATGCCAGCGGTTGTGAATCCTGTCGTTTTCATAGGCCGACTTGTTGAGATCGACCTTGATCAGTGTATCTGGCATTCAAAGCTCCCCTGTTTTACGATTTAGAATCAGACCGACAAATATTTCGAGATCTGCGCGGCATCGACATTGTCGCGGGCATCGTCGCGCACGATTTCGCCGTTCTCGATCACCAGCACGCGGTCGGCGACGTCGAGCGCGAAGCTCAAGACCTGTTCGGACACCACGATCGACAGCCCGCGTTCGTCGCGGATCCGCTTTAGCGTCCGCGCCATCTCGCGAATGATCGAGGGCTGGATGCCTTCGGTCGGCTCGTCCAGCAGCAGCACCTTCGGTTTTGTCGCAAGCGCGCGTGCGATCGCCAATTGCTGCTGCTGGCCGCCGGACAGGTTGCCGCCGCGACGGCCCTTCATCTCCAGCAGCACCGGAAACAATTCGTAGATATCGCCGGGCACCTCGGACTCGCCCGACGCGACGAGGCCGGTCTCGATGTTCTCCTTCACCGTCATGGTGGAGAAGATCATGCGGCCCTGCGGCACGTAAGCGAGCCCCTTGGCGACGCGCTCGTAGCTCTTCAGCGTCGAGAGCTCGGAACCTTCCATGGTCACCGAACCGCTCTTGGTCGGCACGATCCCCATCAGCGACTTCATCAGCGTGGTCTTGCCCATGCCGTTGCGGCCCATGATCGCGACGATCTCGTTGGTCGCGACCGAGACATTGAGGCCGTGCAGCACCTCGCTCTGGCCGTAGGCGACATGCAGATCCGAGATAGCCAGCATGGGAGTGATCCTTGTCCTTTTGCGTTAATGCCCGAGATAGACTTCGATGACCTTGGGGTCGTTCTTGACGTGGTCCATCGTGCCCTCGGACAGGATCTGGCCCTGATGCAGCACCGTCACCTTGTGTGCGATGTCCTCGACGAATTTCATGTCGTGCTCGATCACCAGCACTGAGCGGTTCTTGATGATGCGGTTGAGCAATTCGGCGGTCTTGACCCGCTCGCTGACGCTCATGCCGGCTACCGGCTCGTCGAGCATCAACAGATCCGGGTCCTGGATAAGCAGCATGCCGATCTCGAGCCATTGTTTCTGGCCGTGGCTGAGGAATTCGGCGTAGGTGGAGAGCTTGTCCTTTAGGAAGATCATCTCGGCGACTTCCTCGACGCGGTCGCGCACGACGGCATCGCGCGTGAACGCCAGCGCACCGAACACGGTGCGGCCGCGCGGAAAGGATATCTCGAGATTCTCGAACACGGTGAGGTCGTCATAGATCGACGGCGTCTGGAACTTGCGGCCGACGCCGGCCTGCACGATCTGGTTCTCTTTCAGCTTGGTCAATTCCTGGCCGCGGAACTGGATCGAACCCGACGTGGCCTTGGTCTTGCCGCAGATCAGATCGAGTACCGTGGTCTTGCCGGCGCCGTTTGGCCCGATGATGACGCGAATCTCGTTTTCCTCGACATAGAACGAGAGGTCGTTGACCGCCTTGAAGCCGTCAAAGGACACGGTGAGCGCCTCGACGGCGAGCAGGAATTCCTTGGGCTGGTGACCGATCAGCATGATGACCTCCTTATTCCGCCGGTGCGCCGTCGGCGACCGAGCCGTCGGTCCAGCCCTTGCCGGTCTTTCCCTTGCGCGACGCGATCAGGCGATCGATCCGCGGCTGCACATAGTCGCCCCAGATTCCGGCGAGACCGTCCGGGAAGGCCAGCACGACCGCGATGAACAGGCCGCCGAGCCCGAACAGCCACAACTCCGGAAAGGATTCCGACAGGCTGGTCTTGGCGAAATTGACCAGCAGCGTGCCGTAGATCGCGCCGAGGATCGAGAGCCGGCCGCCGACCGCGGTGTAGATCACCATTTCGATCGACGGGACGATACCGACAAAGGACGGCGACATGAAACCGACATTGAGGGCGAACATGGCGCCGCCGATCGCGGCGAACATCGCGGCGATGCAAAAGGCGAATATCTTGAAGTTGGCGACGCTGTAGCCGGAGAACCTGACGCGATCTTCCTTGTCGCGCATCGCCACCAGGATGCGACCGAGCTTCGAATGCCGGATGAACTGGGCGATGAAGATGCAGACGAACAGGAAGCCGACCTCGACGAAGTAGAGCACGATCTTGGCGTGGTCCGGCCGGATGTCCCATCCCTTCAGGGTGCGCAGGTCGGTCATGCCGTTGATGCCGCCGGTGTAGCCCTGCTGACCGACGATCAGGATGGTCAGGATAGCCGCGACGGCCTGGGTGATGATCGCGAAGTAGGTGCCGCCGACGCGGCGCTTGAACATCGCGGTACCGATGATCAGGGCAAAGATGCCGGGTACCAGAATGACGGCGGCGATGGTGAAGGTGAGGCTGTGGAATGGTTGCCAGAAGGTCGGCAGCGAGGTGATCTGATTCCAGTCCATGAAATCGGGGATACCGGGGGTCGACTGGATCTTGGTGTTTTCGGGGCTGGATGCTTCCAGCTTCAGAAACATCGCCATGCAGTAGCCGCCGAGGCCGAAGAACACGCCCTGCCCCAGACTCAGAATTCCGCAATAGCCCCAGCACACCACCAAACCCAGCGCCACAAAGGCATAGGTGAGATATTTGGCGACCAGATTGAGCCTGAAGACATCGAGACAGAGCGGCAGGATCACCACCAGGAACACGGCGAGCACCGCGATTCCAACAAGCTCCGATCGATTGACAAAGCGATTGGTGAGCATGACCTCGGCCCTTTTTGTTATTTGCGGACCTTGAGGGCAAACAGCCCCTGCGGCCGCAGCATCAGAATTCCGACAACCGTAAGCAGCGTGATGACCTTGGCCATCGATCCCGACATGAAGAACTCGAGTGTCGACTGGGTCTGCGAGATGCTGAAGGCGGACGCGATGGTTCCGAGCAGGCTGGCGGCGCCGCCGAACACCACGACCAGGAAGGTATCGACGATGTAGAGCTGGCCTGACGTCGGCCCGGTCGAGCCGATCATGGTGAAGGCACTGCCGGCGATGCCGGCGATGCCGCAGCCAAGCCCGAAGGTGTAGCGATCGACCCTCTCGGTGTTGATGCCGACGGCGCCGGCCATGATGCGGTTTTGCACCACGGCGCGGACCTGGCGGCCCCAGCGCGACTTGTACATGATATATCCGACCGCGATGGTGATCAGGAATGTCAGCGACATCACGAAGACGCCGTTGATCGGAATCTCGATGCTGTCGGAGACGTGCAGGGAGCCGAGCATCCATTGCGGCAGTTCGACGCCGACTTCACGCGCGCCGAAAATCGAGCGATAGGCCTGCTGTAGGATCAGGCTCAGGCCCCAGGTCGCGAGCAGCGTGTCCAGCGGGCGCTTGTAGAGATGCCGGATCAGCACCCATTCCACCAGCATGCCGAGCGCGCCTGAGACAATGAAAGCCAGGATCATCGCGACGAAGAAATAGCCGCTGAACAGACTTGGCAGGAACGCCTGGAAGAAATTCGAGGTGCCCCAGGTCATGTAGGCGCCGAGGATCATGAACTCGCCATGGGCCATGTTGATGACGCCCATCTGGCCGAAGATGATGGCCAGCCCGAGCGCCATCAGCACATAGACGGAAAACAGGATCAGGCCGGCAAAGCCCTGCATGACGAAGATGGAGCCCAGATCACCAATCGAATAGTCGCCGAACATCGATTTCCTCCGTCGGGGATAAGTCCCGCGTCGCGAATGGCTTCGCGACGCGAGGGTCTTGGGCATGGACTGACAATCCACGCCAGGGAGAGGCTTGGTGGCGGAGGCGGCGGTCGCAGCCGCGCGGCCTTTACGACTGGGCCAGTGCTTACTGGTAACCCTTCGGGAACGGATCCGGCTCGACCAGATCCTTGGTCTCGTAAACCAGATCGAACTGACCATCGAGCTTGGCGCGACCGACACGGGTCTTCGACCACAGATGGTGATTTTCATGGATCCGCACGTAACCTTCGGGCGCACCCTTGAATTCGACACCGGGAGACGCCGCCGCGATCTTGTCGACGTCGAAGCTGCCGGCCTTCTCGGCGGTTAATTTCCACAACCACGGGCCGAGATAGGCAGCCTGGGTGACGTCTCCGATCACGGTCTTCTCGCCCCACATTTTCTTGAAGGCGGGAACGAACAGCTTGTTGTTCGGGTTGTCGAGCGACTGGAAGTACTTCATGCAGGCATAGGCGCCCGCGATGTTCTCGCCGCCGATGCCGTCGATTTCGTCTTCGGTCACGGAGATCGTCAGCAATAGCTGCTTGGACAGGTCGATGCCCGCGGCCTTGAGCTGCTTGTAGAACGCGACGTTCGATCCGCCGACGACGTCGGCGAAAATCACGTCCGGCTTGGTCAGCTTGATCTTGTTGATGACCGAGTTGAACTGGGTATTGCCGAGCGGATAATATTCTTCGCCGACGACCTTGCAGCCCGTGAGATGTTGCTCGACGTGCTTGCGCGCGATTTTGTTCGACGTGCGCGGCCAGATGTAGTCCGAGCCGATGAAGAAGAACGTCTTCGCACCATGCTCCTTGTTGATCCAGTTCAGGCCGGCAAGGATCTGCTGGGTGGCTTCCTGGCCGGTATAGATCACGTTCTTGGACTGCTCGAGGCCTTCGTAGAAGGTCGGGTAATAGAGCATACCGTTATATTGTTCGAGCACCGGCAGCACCGCCTTGCGCGAGGCCGAGGTCCAGCAGCCCATGATTGCCGCGACCTTGTCGTTGACGAGCAGCTTCTTGGCCTTTTCCGCGAAGGTCGGCCAATCGCTGGCGCCGTCTTCCTGGATGATCTTGATCTTGCGGCCGAGGATGCCGCCGGCCTCGTTGATCTGCGCGATCGCAAGCTTTTCCGACTCGATCGAACCGGTTTCCGAAATCGCCATCGTGCCGGTGGCCGAATGCAGGATACCGCAAGTCACTTCAGTATCGGTAACCGCGAGACCTGTGGTGTTGATCGCCGAAGTTGCCGGAACATCTGCAAAAGACGGACGCGGAAGCATGGCAAGAGCGGGCACCGCCGCCATTCCCATCAGCAGCTTGCGGCGAAATGCCGACTGCAGCCCCTGTTTGTTGTCGTCTGACATGTCTACCCCTGGTGTTCGAGTACGCGTTATTGGCCAAGGGAGGTTGGCCCGGATTGTGCACTGCACAGATACGCAAGATCGCGTATATTGCACCGCAAAATGACGACGTAGATTTTCGACGCGGGTTTTGCAGCGCTTTGGCGAAGTCTTCGACTGGGGTCAGGAGTACATAGTGGCAGGGCGGCAGCGGATAGACCGCGTCAGGCGCCAATATAATCAATGGGTTGCCAACCAGACGCTGGAAGACTACGCGCTGCGCTTCACCGCCAAAAGGGCGCGGCGCTGGTCCGCCGCCCGCGTCGCCAACACCGCGCTTGGCGCTATCTCGTTCCTGGCGCTGGAGGCGATCGGTGGCACCATTACCCTCAACTATGGCGTCACCAACGCCACCGCCGCCATTCTGGTGGTCAGCGTCATCATCTTCTGCTGCGGCCTGCCGATCGCCTATCACGCCGCCCGCTACGGCATCGATATCGACCTGCTGACCCGCGGCGCCGGTTTTGGTTACATCGGTTCCACCATCACCTCGCTGATCTACGCGTCCTTCACCTTCATCTTCTTCGCCATCGAGGCGGTGATCCTCGCCACCGCGCTCGAAATGTGTTTCGGGATTCCGCGCCCGGTCGGCTATCTCATCAGCGCCGTGGTGATCATTCCGCTGGTCACCTACGGCATCACCCTGATCAGCCGCTTCCAGCTCTGGACGCAGCCGCTGTGGATCATCCTGCACGTGCTGCCGTTCGCGGCGATCGCCTGGGCCAACCCGCATTCGTTCGCCGAATGGCGGAATTTTGCCGGCGAGCATGGCAGCGCCGCCGGCCATCTCGATTTGCTGCTGTTCGGCACCGCGGCCTCCGTGGTGTTCTCGCTGGTGGCGCAGATCGGGGAGCAGGTCGATTTCCTGAGGTTTTTGCCGCGCGACCGCCGCACCTCGCGGACCTCATGGTGGATCGCGCTGCTCAGCGCCGGCCCCGGCTGGATCGTGCTCGGCGCGCTGAAACTGTTGGCCGGATCGTTCCTGGCGTTCTTTGCGCTCAGCCACGGCGTCTCCTACGAACACGCCGCCGAGCCCGCGCATATGTATCTCGAGGCGTTTCGCTATGTGCTGTCGCAGCCCGACCTCGCGCTGGCCCTGACCGGAACTTTCGTCATCCTGTCGCAGCTCAAGATCAACGTCACCAACGCCTATGCCGGTTCGATCGCCTGGTCGAACTTCTTCTCCCGCCTCACCCACAGCCATCCCGGCCGCGTGGTGTGGCTGGTGTTCAACGTGATGGTCGCGCTGCTCCTGATGGAGATCGGCGTCTACAAGGCGCTGGAGCAGACGCTGGCGCTGTATTCCAACGTCGCGATCGCCTGGGTCGGCGCGCTGGTCGCCGACCTCGTCATCAACAAGCCGCTCGGCCTGCGCCCGCGCCACATGGAATTCAAGCGCGCGCATCTCTACGACATCAATCCGGTCGGCGTCGGCGCGATGCTGATCGCGACCATCGTGTCGATCAGCGCGTTCTATGGCCTGTTCGGCCCGACCGCGAAGGCGCTGTCGCCGTTCGTCGCCCTGATCGCGGCCTTTGTCGCCGCGCCGCTGATCGCCTGGGCCACCGACGGCAAATATTACATCGCGCGCAAGCCGAAACGGAGCTGGCAGAATCTGGAATCGATTCAGTGCTGTATCTGCGAACATTCGTTCGAACCCGAGGACATGGCGTCGTGTCCCGCCTATGCCGGGCCGATCTGCTCGCTGTGCTGTTCGCTCGATGCGCGTTGCCACGACCTCTGCAAGCCGCATGCGCGGATTCAGACACAGGTGGCCGAGACGCTCGGCGCGCTGCTGCCAAAGCCGATCTATGCCAGGATCAATTCGCAGATCGGGCATTATCTCGGCGTGTTCGTGGTTTCCGCAGGGCTTGTCGGGCTGACGCTTGCCTTGATCTATCTGCAGACCTCGGCCACGGTCCACGCCGACAATCTGCAGCTCTCCAGCGTGCTGTGGAAAGTATTCTTCGCGCTGACCATCATCATCGGCGTGGTCGCCTGCCTGTTCGTGCTGGCCCAACAAAGTCGCCGCGCCGCGGAAGAGGAAACGCGGCGGCAGACCGCGCTGCTGATCCAGGAAATCGACGCCCACAAGCGCACCGACGCCGAATTGCAGCGCGCCAAGGAGGTCGCGGAATCCGCCAACCTCGCCAAGAGCCGTTACGTCGTCGGCCTCAGCCACGAACTGCGCTCGCCGCTCAACGCCATCTCTGGCTACGCCCAATTGCTGGAGCAGGATTCGAGCCTGCAATCCAAGCCCAAGGACCAGGTGCGCGTGGTCCGCCGCAGCGCCGATCATCTGTCGGGCCTGATCGACGGCATTCTGGACATCTCAAAGATCGAGGCGGGCCGGCTTTATCTGTCGCGCGACGAGGTCCGCATCAGCGAATTCCTCGACCAGCTGGTCGGCATGTTCCGGCTGCAGGCCGCCGCCAAGGGCATCGACTTCGTGTTCAATCGCCCGACCGTGCTGCCGCTCGTGGTGTATGCCGACGAGAAACGGCTGCGTCAGATCCTGATCAATTTGCTGTCGAACGCGATCAAATTCACCCAAGCCGGCAGCGTGCGTTTCGCGGTGCATTATCGCAGCCCGGTCGCCGAATTCGAGGTCACCGACACCGGTCCGGGAATCCAGGCCGGCGACCTCGAACGCATCTTCGCACCGTTCGAGCGCGGCGAACTCGGCGTCTCGCAGCCGCAAACCGGCACGGGTCTGGGCCTGACCATCAGCCGGCTGCTCGCGGGCGTGATGGGCGGCGACATCCAGGTCACGAGCTCGGTCGGGGTCGGCAGCACGTTCCGGGTCAAGATGCTGCTGTCCGAAGTGACAAATCCGACGCGCAACGCGCCAGTCGACGCTCCCGTGTTCGGCTATCACGGTCCGCGCAAGACGATCCTCGTCACCGACGACGATCCGGTGCAGCGCGATCTCCTGCGCGAGGTGCTGACGCCGCTCGGCTTCATCCTGCTCAGCGCGCCGGACGGACCCGCCTGTCTGGCGCTGGCGCAGCACTGCCGGCCGGATTTGTTCCTGCTCGACATATCCATGGCCGGCATGAACGGCTGGACGGTTGCCGAAACGCTGCGTTCCAATGGCCATCACCAGGCCCGCATCCTGATGGTGTCGGCCAGTGCGCTGGAAGCCCATGGCGCGCCGCTGGCGCAGCCGTTCCATGACGGCTACCTGATGAAGCCGATCGACATTCCAAGGCTGCTCGAATTGATCCGCCAGTTGCTCAAGATCGAGTGGCAATATGAATCAGGCCGGATCGCGCCGGCGCACTGGAAACCGGAGACGGGATCGCGGCCGCAGGTCAGGGATGTCGAAGAGCTGATCGATTTGGGCCAAATGGGCTACATCCGCGCGATCCAGCTCAAGCTCGAGGAGATGGTGGCCAACCAACCCGCACATGCCGACTTCGTGGCGCAGATGCGCTCGCTGATCGACCGCTTCGATCTCGATCAATACATGGCAACCCTGAAGACGCTGTACAGCTATGATCACTGAAGCCAAAAAGCGCGATGTCGCGCTCGTCGTCGATGATTCGCCGGAGACGCTGCGGCTTCTCACCGACGCGCTCGACGGCGCCGGCATGACGGTCATGGTGGCGATGGACGGCGCCGCCGCAATGCGAATCGTCGACCAGATCACGCCCGACATCATCCTGCTCGACGCCGTGATGCCCGGCATGGACGGTTTTGAGACTTGCCGGCGGCTGAAGCGCGACGCGGGCTTGAGCAATGTGCCAGTCATCTTCATGACGGGCTTGGCCGAGACCGAACACATCGTGCGCGGGCTGGAAGCCGGCGGCGTCGACTACGTGACAAAGCCGATCGTGATCGAGGAGATGCTGGCGCGGATCCGGGTGCATCTTGCCAACGCGCGGCTGACCCAGAGCGCGCGCGCCGCGCTCGACGTCTCCGGACGATTCCTACTCGCGGTCAGCCGGCAGGGCGAGATCATGTGGGCGACGCCGCAGGCGCAAAAGCTGTTGGCGGATAATCTGCCTGCGAAAGCGGATGACGAACTGGAATTGCCCGAGACCATGCTGCAATGGCTGGAACAGGCGCAGGGCGGCACGGGTGCGAAAGCGCCGGCGCTGGCCTCGTTCCCGGACAACGCAAAACTTCGGTTGCAATATATGGGCAAGCTCAGCTCCAATGAATTCCTGCTGCGCTTGGCAAAAGACGCCGGCGGCGACACGCCCGCCAGCTTCCGCAACGATCTCGGCCTGACCAGCCGCGAGGGCGAAGTGCTGTCCTGGCTGTCGAAAGGCAAGACCAACCGCGACATAGCGCAAATTTTGGGCCTCAGCCCGCGCACGGTCGACAAGCATCTCGAACAGATCTACGCCAAGCTAGGTGTCGAAAACCGCACCGCCGCCGCCGCGATCGCCACCAGCGCGAGCCGGCGGAATTCGTGAGCCTCGTCATTGCAGGGAGCCAACGGCTCGCGCGAATGCGCGCCCGATGACAGGCTCCGCAGCGAAGCAATCCAGTGCTCCAAGTGTGGCTGTGGATTGCTTCGCTTCGCTCGCAATGACGGGGAAGCAACTACGGCGCCGCCAGCACCGAGCCCCACTGCTTCGCGGTCTGTACGATCCAGTCGCGGTAGAGCGTCAGCGGCGTGACGCCGGTGAGACCGCCGCAGCCATCGCTGCCGTTCGGGCCGGTCGACCAGTCGACCACGCCGATCAGGACCGGCCTGCCCTGCTGCTGCTCGAACACCGGGCCGCCGGAATCGCCGGTGCAGGCCCCAAGCCCTGCGCTGGCGCCGTTGGTGGCGGGATCGAACAGTCGGATTTGCAAGGTGCCGGGATGACCGGTTGCGGTCAGCTCTGCGGCGCGCACGACGCCGGCGCTCCTGCCGTTGCCGCGCTCGGTGACGCCGATGCCGGCGATGGTGAAGTGGTTGCCCGCGGCAAGCGGCGCCTGCGGCACGCCGATCGCGGAGGGATTGTTCTTCGGCATAGCGAGTTGCAACAAAGCGACATCGGCGGTGGCGCGATGTGCCAGCATGGTCTTCATATCAAAACCGGGATGTACGGCAACGCGCTTGACGTCGCGAAGCTGCGGCTGGCGATCCCTGCCGTATTCGACGATCTTGTAGTCCGCGCCAAGCCCGACGCAATGCGCCACCGACAGCACGAGGTCGGGCGCGATCAAGGTACCGCTGCAGGAATTGCCTCTGGAGCCGACGATGGTGACGACCGAGCGGAAGACGCCGCCGGTCGCGGGCGCAGCACCGCCGACGATCGCATGAGAAGGGCCGGCGAAAAGCAGCACTAGGGCTGCCATGGTGCAAAATGGTATTTTCATGCGGCAGAATTAGCCGCAGATCGCCCCGCCGCCAAGCCGGGAACAGGGCGGTATTTCTCTGATTTTCCCTGCCCTTCCATGCCCGAACGAGGCTTGTCCTTTGCCCGGAACGCAGGCAGAACTTGTTCAAATTTGGCAACCTTCCGGAGCTTAAAATTCGTGGCTGAACAACGCGCCGCCGCCTCGATCGAGGCCGTCGAAAGCGGCCTTGCCGCGCAAGGCTATATCGCCAGCCGACAGATCGCGACCGCGGTCTATCTCGCCCAGCAGATCGAAAAGCCGATCCTGGTCGAGGGCCCGGCCGGCGTCGGCAAGACCGAACTGGCGAAGGCGATCGCGGCGTGGCGCGGGCTGAAGATGATCCGCCTGCAATGCTACGAGGGGCTCGACGAAGCCAAGGCGCTCTATGAGTGGAAATACGCCAAGCAGCTGCTCTACACCCAGATCCTGAAGGACAAGCTCGGCGAAGTGCTGGGCGGCGCGCCGACGCTTGAAGCCGCATTGGCGCAATTGCATGATTTCGGCGACGTGTTTTTCTCCAAGGAATTCGTCGAGCCGCGTCCGCTGCTGCAGGCGCTGGAGCAAAAGGCCGGCTGCGTGCTCCTGATCGACGAGATCGACAAATCCGACGCCGAATTCGAATCGCTGCTGCTGGAAATCCTCAGCGACTTCCAGGTCACGATTCCCGAACTCGGCACCGTCGTCGCGGTGGCGCCGCCGACCGTGATCCTGACCTCGAACAGCGAGCGCGACCTCGGCGACGCGCTGAAGCGACGCTGCCTGCATCTGCATATCGGCTTCCCCGAGCAGAAGCTCGAGGAACGCATCGTCGAGAGCCGGGTGCCCGGCATCTCGCAGACCCTGCGCAAGCAGATGGTCGGCTTCATCCATGAACTGCGCACCCTCGACCTGAAGAAGCAGCCCTCGGTCAGCGAAACCATCGACTGGGCGCGCGTGCTGGTGCTGTTGCAGGCATCCGAGTTGGGCCACGAGATCGTCAAGGACACGCTCAACGTTCTGCTGAAATACGAGGCCGATATTGAGGTGGCGCTGCCGCAGGTCTCCACCTTCGTGGCGAAGGCTTCCCGCCACAACGTCTTCGGCTGAGGCTTCATGCGGGAGAACCTGCATCGCTTCTTTCGCGCGGCGCGGGGAGCGGGCGTGCGGGTCTCGCCGGCCGAAAGCATCGATGCGATGCGCGCGGTGGCCTCTGTCGGCATTTCCGACCGCGGCATCCTGCGCGACACGTTCCTGCTGACATTGGCAAAGACCCAGGACGAGAAGCGGGCGCTCGGCGAATGTTTTGACCTGTTTTTCGATCAACCGGAGCCGGCGGCGCCCGCGCCGGAGAACGATAACGACGAAAAGCCGGAGGCTTCGGAATCGGAGGCCAGCCAGCAGCCTTCGGCCGGTAGTCCCGCCGGCCAGCCGACCGAAGGCCTCGGTCCGCTGGCGCAAATGCTGCTGTCGCAGGACCGCAGCGAGATCGCCGCCGCACTGGCCAACGCAGCGAGCGCGGCTTCGCTATCCGACATCCGCTACTTCACCCAGCGCGGCATCTTTTCCGGCCGCATCCTCGACGCCATGGGCATCCAGCGCCTGCGCGACGACCTCGACGAACTGACCGTATCGAATCCTTCTCTCGCGGAGCGGTTGACCTCGATGCTGGACGCGTTGCGCGAAACCGTTCGCGACACGGTTTCGCAGGCGCTCTTGCTGTACGGGCGCGAGGAAACCGAAAACCTGCGCAACGAGATCCTGCGCAACGCGCCGCTGGCGCGGATCGAGCCGCGCCAGGTCGAGCAGATGCGCCGGCTGATCCGGCAGATCGCGCGCCGCCTGCGCGAACGCTACAGCAAGCCGCGCAAGCGGCAACGCCGCGGCCATCTCGACGTCCGCCGCACCATGCGCCGCAACGCCGCCTGGGGCGGGATTCCCTTCCTGACCGCCTGGAAACGCAAGCACCGCGACCGGCCGAAGATCGTAGCACTTTGCGACGTCTCCGGCTCGGTGGCAAAGGTCTCCGATTTCTTCCTGCTGTTGATCCACAGCCTTCATGAGGTGGTGGACGACGTCCGCTCGTTCGCGTTCTCAGGGCATTTGATCGAGGTCAGCGACATCCTGGAATCCAAATCGCCGGAAGAGGCGATGGCCGAGATCATGTCCAAGGTCGGTTTCGGTTCTTCCGACTATGGCAACTCGTTCGACGATTTCGAGCGCGAATGGATGAATTCGATCACGCAAAAGACCACCGTGATCGTGCTCGGCGACGCCCGCAGCAACAACCTCGATCCGCGCGCCGACATCCTGCGCCGGATCGCCGAGCGCTCGAAGCGGCTGGTGTGGCTCAATCCCGAAGGCCGCATGGCCTGGGGCTTTGGCGATTCGGAAATGCCGCGCTACGCCACCTTCTGCACCGTCGTCCGCCAATGCGCCACCGCGCAGCAGTTGGAGCGGGCGGTGTCGGACATCGTAGCGACGTATCAGTGAGCCTCCTCTTAACCTCGCCCCGCTCTCTTGTCCGCCGAAGCCCGCCTTCGGGCGAAGGCGGATGCGGGGAGAGGTCGGATCGCTCTTCGTGATCCGGGTGAGGGGCAAGGCACTGCCTTGACCAGATGCGCAACATTCGTAGGAAGAGCCCCTCACCCCAACCCTCTCCAGCAAGAGCGGGGCGAGGGAGCAAAACCGCCTCACGCGTCGATCGCATCCTTGATGCGTTTGCGGGAGAGCGGCAAATCGCGCAGACGCTTTCCGGTGGCGTTGGTGATCGCGTTGGCGATCGATGCCGCGGCTGGGCCCTGCCCGGTCTCGCCACTGCCGAGGAACGGCAGGCCGGGCCGGTTGATGATGTGAACGTCGATGCTGTCGGGCACGGCATTGAAGCGCAGGATCGGATAGGTCTGCCAGTCGATGCTGGTGATGCGCGTGTCGTCGAACGTCACGCTTTCATACAGCGTCCAACTCATCGACTGCATGATCGCGCCCTCGATCTGGTTGGTCAGGCCGTCCGGGTTGACCACCTGCCCGGCATCGACGGCCGCGACCGCACGAATCAATCGAGGGTGCCCGGTCTCGCTGTTGACCTCGATTTCGGTCGCGATCGCGCAATAGGCCGCGAGGTTCTTGTAGCGCGCAAAGGCAAAGCCGTAGCCGTGGTCGCGCGGCGCCTTCTGCCCCTTCTTCCAGCCAAACCCCTGCGCCGCCCGGTTGATGACGTCGCGGCCGCGCGCATCCTCCAGATGTCTGAGCCTGAACTCGACCGGATCGGCGTCCGCCGCGAGCGCGAGTTCGTCCATGAAACTCTCGATCGAGAATACGTTGTGATAGGCGCCGAGCGCCCGCATCGCCGAAATCCGCAATGGCATTTCCGGCACGAAATGATGCACGACATGCGCGTTCGGAAACTTGTAGAGCGGGATCGCGTTGCGGTCGCCGCCGCCTTCCGGCAACGGCAGCGGCTTTGGCGGCGGCGGCGCGAAGGGCTGCGCGATGTGTTGAGCCGCCAGCAACGCTCCGGCGCCGCCCGGCCGCATCGAATGGGTATTGCTCCAGACCTCGAAATTCCAGTCCGAGATCGCACCGCTATCGTCGAGCGAGGCCTTGAGTTTCGTCACCATCGCCGGGCCGTACGGCTCCCAGGCATGTTCCTGCTCGCGCATCCATTGCAAGCGCACCGGCACACCCGGCAATTGCCGCGCGATCAGCGCCGCGTCGGCCGCGGCATCGTCGGCGCCGTTATGGCCGTAGCAGCCGGAGCCCTCGACATGGATCAGGTGAACGCTGGGCAGCGGCACGCGCAGCATCTCGGCAACGGCCTGCCGGTCCGGATAGACGCCTTGCGTGTGCGTCCACACCGTCATCGTGCCGTCGAGCGATTGCGCGATCGCGCAGGACGGCCCGATCGAGCCGTGCGACTGATACGGCCGCGTGTAGATTGCCTCCAGCGTCCTCGCCGCCGCGGCTGGCGGAGCGCCCTGCTGAAAGATGGTCTTGTCCTGCGACTTCAAATTCGTGAGCACGCGCGGCAAATCATCCGGCTTCGGCAGGCTTGGCGTCTCGTTCCATTTCGCGGCAGTCGACAGCACGGCCATCGCCTTGATCGCCTGGAACTCCTTCTTCGCGACCACTGCGAGGAAATTGCCGTCGCGCACGACCTTGATCACGCCGGGCATTTTCCCGGTCGCCGATGTATCGCAATCGATCAATTGCGCGCCGTAGCTCGGCGGCCGCACCACACGCGCATGCACCGTGCCGGGCAGCCGCAGGTCCTGCACATAGGCCGCGCCGCCGGTGACCTTGGCGGGAATATCGACCCGCTGAAGCGGCTGGCCCATCAGCTTGAAGGTCGCGGGATCCTTTAGTCTGGATTGCGGCTGCGCCTGCACATGCAGCATGTTATCAGCAACCAGTTCGCCATAGCCGAGCTTGCGGCCATCGGACGCGATCACCGCAGCGTTCTCGGTGCGCAGTTCGTCCTCCGGAACTTCGAGTCGCCGCGCTGCCTCGGCCAGCAACAATGCGCGCACTTGCGCCGCCGCATGCTGGATCGCGGTGCCGCTGTCCTGCATCGAATGGCTGCCCGAAGTGTAGCCTTCGTTGGCGGTGAGTTGTGTGTCGGCGGTGACGACGTTCAGCGACGCAAAGGGCACGTCGAGCTCTTCGGCCGCGATCTGCTGAAACGCTGTTTTAAAACCTTGGCCGAGTTCGACCTTGCCAGTGAACGCGGTGATCGTGCCATCGGCATCAATGCGTATCCAGGAGTCGAGGTAAGGCGTCTTCTCCAGGCTGCCGGGAAGTTTTGGCGCCGCTTCAGGCTTCGCAGGTTCCTTGAGCGCGGCGTCCTGCGCATACGCGCCCGACAGCGAAAAACTGACGATCAGCGCGCCACCGCCGGCGAGCACGCGGCGGCGATCGAAGACCAGAGCGGGATTGACGGGGGCGTTCATTGCGCGCTCCCGTGAACGGCAGGCGAGGCATCCGCGGTATCCATCAGCCGCGCGGCGCGATGCACCGCGCGCAATATCCGCATGTGGGTGCCGCAGCGGCACAGATTCGGCTCCATTTCGGCGCGGATCTGCGCGTCGGTCGGCTTCGGATTGCGCTGCAGCAGCGCCTGCGCCCGCATCATCATGCCGGCGATGCAGTAGCCGCATTGCGCCGCCTGCTCCTCCATGAAGGCGCGCTGGATCGGCGCCGGCTTATCGATCGTGCCAAGGCCCTCCAGCGTCGTGATTTGCTTGCCTTCGAGCAGCAGCAGCGGCGTGACGCAGGAAAATGCCGCCTTGCCGTCGACCATTACGGTGCAGGAGCCGCACTGGCCGAGTCCGCAGCCGAATTTCGCCGCATTGAGCTTCAAGTCCTCGCGCAGCACATAGAGCAGCGGCGTATCCGGATCGGCGTCGATTTCGTGGTCCCGACCATTGACCTTCAATGTCATCATGGCTTTTCTCGCTGCGTTGCGTCGGCGGGCGCATTGTTCTGCCCCGGTGAGGTCTGGAGGAACACGGCCTGGGTGCGCCTGGCTTCCGCGACCGTCTTTTCAACGTCGTTCCACGCCGGTTGGTTGCTGAATCGTCCGCGCAGGAATTTTAACAGCGCCGTGACCTGGCCGTCGTTCATGCTGTCGATAAAGCCCGGCATGATCGGGCTGCGCTCGCCCGCCACCGGACGAACGCCGGACAGGACGATGTTTGCCGCGTTGCGTGGGTCGGGACTGCTCAACGCAGTGGAGAGGCCGAGATGAACGCCACCGTAAGGCAATGCCCTTTCCGTCTCGTGGCAAGTGGCGCATGCGGCAGCATAGATCGCCGCGCCGGTTGCGTTAGCCGGCGCGGCAGGCGTTTCGGTTGCCGGCAATTTGGCTTGCGCCAGCACCGCCTCGCCCTGCTTGACGCGATCTGGCGAAGGCGCACCGAACACGCTGGCCATGTAGGTCGCGATCGCGTGCACGTCGCTTTCATTGACCGACGACAGATTGCTGACCACCTCCGCCATCGGTCCGCGCGCCGTGCCATGATCGGCCTGCCAACCCCGGCGCAAATACGAAAACAGCGCGTCAGCGGTCCACGGTATCGGCGCCGGCGATTGCGCGTTGATCGCAAAAGCCTGCCAATTGTCGACATCGCCGCCGGCGAACGCGGCGTTGGGGCGTTCCGCGCCCAGCCCGTTGCGCGGGGTGTGGCAGGCGCCGCAATGCGCCAGCCCTTCGACCAGATAGGCGCCGCGATTCCATTTCGCGCTTTTGGTCGAGTCCGGCTGGTAGCTGCCGCGGCGCAGGAACAGCAGCTTCCAGCCGGCGACAACGACGCGCTGATCGAGCGGGAACGGCAACTGGTTTTCCCGCGTCGGCGCACGAACCGCCGGCCGCGTCATCAGAAACGCATAAAGCGCCGTGTCGTCCTCGTCCGAGACATGGGTGAAATGATCGTAGGGAAAGGTCGGATAGAGATGCTGCCCTTCACGGTTGACGCCGGAGCGCATCGCGCGGCGGAAGGCCGCTTCCGGCCAGCGCCCGATCCCGGTCTCCGGATCGGGCGTGATGTTCGACGAATAGATGGTACCGAACGGCGTCGGTACCGGCAGGCCGCCCGCAAAGCTCGCGCCGCCGCGCACAGTGTGGCAGTCGTTGCAATTGCCGATCGCCGCGAGTTCACGGCCGCGCTTGACCAAAGCGGGATCGAACGAGCCAGCGGCGGGCGGGTCGATTGCTGCGATCGCCGGCCGCCACGCCACCGCAAACGCCGCCGCCACGCCGGCGATCAGCACGACGGCGGCAATGCTTGCGATCATGCGCGATCTTGCCGTCATCCCGCTGCGAGCCTTGGTAATTATTGAGCGCTTCGGCCTGCTTAGCACATGTCCGCGCCGGCTGCCTCGCCGCAACGACACCGATCACCCCGTCTTGACCTCGGCGTCGAAACCATGCGTTTTGACCGCTCTTCGCGTCCGGGAACAGGAATGGAATAACAATGACCGGGAAACCGATGAAAACAGCCGATAGCCAGCCACAGCTGCCGCTGTCGGGCATCACCGTGGTCTCGCTGGAACAGGCGATCGCCGCGCCGCTGGCGAGCCGGCATCTGGCAGATTGGGGCGCGCGGGTGATCAAGATCGAACGACCCGGCAAGGGCGATTTCTGCCGCGACTATGATTACGTCATGAACGGCATGTCGAGCCAGTTCGCCTGGACCAATCGCTCCAAGGAGAGTCTTGCGATCGACGTCAAGAGCGCGGAAGGCAAGCGCGTGCTCGACGCGCTGCTGCCGCAGGCGGACGTGTTCCTGCAAAATCTGGCGCCGGGCGCGGCGCAGCGGCTTGGCCTCGACGGTGCGACGCTCGTCAAACGCTTTCCGCGGCTGATCGCCTGCGATATTTCCGGTTACGGCAGCGGCGGGCCGTACAGCCAGAAGAAAGCCTATGACCTGCTGGTGCAATGCGAAGCCGGGTTTTTGTCGGTCAACGGCACCCAGGAGCAGCCCGCCAAGTGCGGCATCGCGGTCGTCGATACCGCGACCGGCATGTACATCGTCAACGGCGTGCTGATGGCGCTGTTCAACCGCGAGCGCACCGGCAAGGGCATGGCGTTCGAGGTCTCGTTGTTCGACTCCATGACCGAGTGGATGAGCTATCCGGCCTATTACACCGAAGGCGCCGGCAAGCCCTTGGTGCGCACCGGCACGCGGCATGCGACGATCGCGCCCTACGGCCCGTTCCGGGCCGGCGACGGCGGCGTGGTGTTCTTCGGCATACAGAATGTACGCGAATGGGTCGCGCTGTGCTCGAAGGTGCTCGACGACCCTGATCTGGCCGACGACCCGCGCTTTTGCAGCAATCCGCAGCGCATGCAGAACCGCGATGCGCTGGAAGCCCTGATCGAGCGGCATTTTGCCAATTTCACCGCCGAGCAGGTGATAAAGCGGCTTGACGACGCCGCGATCGCCAACGCCAACATGAACACGGTCGAGGCATTTCTAAAGCATCCGCAACTGCATGAACGCGATCGCGTGCGGAAAATCGGCTCGCCGAACGGCCCACTGACGAGTTTCCTGCCCGCGATCACCATCCCCGGCGCCGAGCCCGTGATGGGCGATATCCCCGCCGTCGGCGCCCATACCGAGGCGATTATCGCCGAACTTGGATTGAAAGAGACGATCAACACGTGACTGCTCAGCGTTTGACCCGGACCTATCTCGCCGTACCGGCGCATCGCGCGCGGATGGTGCAAAACGCCGCCGCGTCGGTGGCCGACGCGGTGTTCCTCGATCTCGAGGACGCCGTGCCGCCGGCCGAAAAGGCCGTGGCGCTCGATGCCACCGTGACCGCGCTGACGTCCCATGATTGGGGCAACAAGCACGTCACAGTGCGGCTCAATTCAATCGAGACGCCTTCGATCCGCCGCGAGATCGGGCGCCTCGCCTGCATCGCGCGGCTCGACGCGTTCCTGATTCCGAAAGCCGAGGCCGTCACCGAGATAACGTCCATCGGCCGCTGGATCACCGAGGCCAGGGGAATCCGCGAAAAGCCGGTCGCGATGGAATTGCTGATCGAGACCGCGCGCGGGCTGATCAATGTGGAAGCGCTCGCGGCGTCCGATCCGCTGGTCACCGCGCTGCATCTAGGCGTCGGCGATTTTGCCGCCTCGATCGGCGCACGAAGCGCCGATGTCGGCGTCTCGCCGTCGGGCTATCGCCATGTCGGCAGCGAAGCCGACGGTCATCCCGAGGTGCCGCTCGATCTGTTCGCTTATCCGATGATGCGGCTATTGGTGGCGGCGCGCGCCTTCGGCCTGCGCGCGATCGACGGACCCTGCGGCGCCTTCCGCGATGGACTCACGACCGCTGCGAGCGCGAGGAAGGCGGCGGCGATGGGCTATGACGGCAAGCAGACCATTCACCCGAGCCAAATCGAACCGACGCGCGATGCGTTCATCCCGTCCGATGTGGAATTGGCGAGCGCCGAGCGCATGCTGGCAGCCTTCGAGGAAGCCGAACGCAACGGCCACGGCGCCGTGAACGTCGACGGCCGGATGGTCGACTATGCCAATATCCGGATGATCCGCCGCTTGATGAGTTTCAAAGGACCGGACTAAACGCCCACACTCCTGCCCTTCCTGCAGCGCACAAACGCGTTGCGTCATGCGCCGCCGATGATCCTGCTCATCGGCAATCGCGCCTTGCCCGGTTCGGGCAAAAGCATCACGCTTACACCCGCCAATGGGCGGCGTTCCTGCTGATCTTCCTGGCGGTCGTGGTCTGGATCAAATGGCCGGTCGGCTGGACCTATTCCAACACCGGCGGCGGCTGGGAATATCCCGCTGTTCTGGCTGGTCGCGCAATTAACCCTGGTGTGCGCCGGAAGCGGCGCCTTTGCCCTGCGGCAGCCGCGCGGCGCGAATTAATCAGGCCGCCGCCTGCAACTGGCCGGCCACCATCGCTTCGAGGCTTTTGACCGACTGGAAATTCTCCGGCGTGATTTCCGCCTGCGGGATCGTGAAATCGAATTCGGCTTCGACGCCCAGCATCAGATTGACCATGTCCATCGAGGTCAATCCGACGTCCACCAGCCGCGTGTCGGGATCCACGGTCGCGGTGAAGGCGTTCTGTTCGAGAATCGCCTTAACCAGCGCCATGACCCGGTTACGAATGTCGGAGGTAACAGCCTGCATCTGGATTTTCCACCTGTCGTCATATCGATCGGATCATGCCGATACCTGGCATTATCTAACCCCAACGCGGTTTGAAAAACAGTGAATCTCGTTTGACGCAAAGCTTCATTCTGCGCTTAACGCTAACGGCCGTTACGCAGGCGTTTACGACATCCGAGAAATCCATGGACATCAAAGCACGGTTGATTAACCGACAAATTTGAAATGAAACCCGTTTACCCTGAATTTCGTCGACGCATTTGAATTAAATCCTTAGCCTTGTCTTCGATCGGGCGCGCATTTTCGTGATCGATGCAACATCGGTCGCGATATCGGCGCAGGTGGTTCACACCGATGAACCCTGGAGACATACCGGCATGAACGTGCAAGAAATCAGGTCTTTTGATTCAGCCGCCGACGATATCAGCGAACAATTGCTGCTCTCCTCGTCCTTCGTGCAACGGACGGCGGCCGTCGCCGCGATAGCCGCAAAGGAAGCCGCAGACGTCGATCGCGACGCGCGCTTCCCGAAAGCCGCCATCGACGCAGCACGGCAGCAAAAGCTGCTCGGCGCCCAGATCCCGATCGCGTTCGGCGGCTCCGGCGCGTCGATCTTCGACATCACCGACATGTGCTACACGCTCGGCCGGGCCTGCTCTTCCACCGCGATGATCTTCGCGATGCATCAGACCAAGGCCGCCTGCCTGGTCCGGCACGGCACCGGCAGCGCCTGGCATGAGGCGCTGATGCGCCGCGTCGCCGACGAACAATTGCTGCTGGCGTCTTCGACCACCGAAGGCCAGAACGGCGGCAACATCCGCTCCAGCGCCGCCGCGGTCGAATGCACCGATGCCGGCATCTCCCTGCTGCGCAACGCCACCGTGATTTCCTACGGCGCCCAGGCCGACGGCATCGTCACCATCGCCCGCCGCGCCAATGATGCCGCGTCCTCCGACCAGGTGCTGGTGGCCTTTACAAAGGACAATTACACGCTGACGCGCAGCCTGGAATGGGAAACGCTCGGCATGCGCGGCACCTGCAGCGCGGGCTTCGAGCTGAAGGCGACCGGTGCGTCCGAACAGATTTTTCCGGAAGGCTATGACAAGATTCACGCGCAGACCATGACGCCGGTCGCCCATCTCTGCTGGTCGTCGGTCTGGGCCGGCATCGCCGCCGCGGCGGTCGATCGGGCGCAGGCGTTCATCCGCAAGGCGGCGCGCGGCGCCAACGGCCAGATGCCTCCCGGCGCGGCGCATTTTACCTCGGCGAAGATGTCGCTGACCAAGCTGCGCGCGATGATCACCGCGACGCTCGACAACTACGCCACCCACGAGCATGACGAGCGCGCGCTGTCCTCGCTCGACTTCCAGTCGTCGATCAATCTACTCAAGGTCGAAGCTTCCGAACTCGCGGTCGCCACCGTGATGAGCGCGATGCGCGCCTGCGGACTTTCCGGATATCGCAATGACGGCGACTTCACCGTCGGCCGCCAGCTTCGCGACGTGCTGTCGTCGCCACTGATGATCAACAACGACCGCATCCTCTCCAATATCGCCACCGCAAGCCTGATGAGCGGCGTGCCGGCCGGCTTGCGCGATTGAACCAGCTAACAACGATAAACAGAAGGCGTCGAGCATGAAGACCATCGCCCAAACCGATTCGCCCGAGATCGCGCCACAGGCCGCCGATCCGCTCGATCACCTCGCAGACACCCTGTTCCACAAGATGGGCACCGACGGCGTTTACGCGCGGACCGCGCTGTATGAAGACATGGTCGAGCGGCTCGCCGCCCTGATCACGCGCAACCGCGAGGCCGGCACCGAAATTATGCGCTTCCCGCCGGTGATGAACCGCGCGCAACTCGAGAAATCCGGCTATCTCAAGAGCTTCCCCAATCTGCTCGGCTGCGTCTGCGGCCTGCACGGCACCGAACGCGAAATCCACCAGGCCGTCAGCCGCTTCGATGCCGGCGGCGACTGGACCACGTCGCTGTCTCCCGCCGATCTCGTGCTGTCGCCGGCGGCCTGCTACCCGGTCTATCCGATTGCCGCGGCGCGCGGCCCGCTGCCGAAAGGCGGTCTTCGATTTGACGTTGCCGCCGATTGCTTCCGCGCCGAACCGTCGCGTCATCTCGACCGGCTGCAATCGTTCCGGATGCGCGAATATGTCTGTATCGGCAGCCCCGACGACGTCTCCGATTTCCGCGAGCGCTGGATGGTGCGCGCCCAGGCCATCGCGCGCGACCTCGGCCTCTCCTTCAAGGTCGATTACGCCAGCGACCCCTTCTTCGGCCGGGTCGGCCAGATGAAGGCGGTCAGCCAGAAGCAGCAATCGCTGAAATTCGAACTGCTGGTGCCGTTGCGTTCGGAAGAGCAGCCGACCGCCTGCATGAGCTTCAACTATCACCGCGACCATTTCGGCACCACCTGGGGCATCACCGACGCCAATGGCGAGGCGGCGCATACCGGTTGCGTGGCGTTCGGCATGGACCGCCTCGCGGTCGCGATGTTCCACACCCACGGCACCGACACCGCCAAATGGCCGGTCGAGCTGCGCCGGCTGCTGGGCTTCGCGCGCCATGCGGCCGAGGAGCTCGCTGGTTGACCATTGCGCAGAAAATCCGCTGCCGGGAGATTTCCGAAACCGATATCGATGCGGTCGCGGATCTTTTGACGCGCGGATTTGTCGGCCGGTCGCGCGGCTACTGGATGCGGGGATTGCGCCGCCAGGCGGAACGCCAGGTTCCAGCAGGCTATCCCCGCTTCGGCTACATGATCGATAACAACGGCGTGCCTGCCGGCGTGCTGCTCCTGATCTACTCGTCGCGCAACGACGGCGCCGAGACCACGATCCACTGCAATCTGTCGAGCTGGTATGTCGAGCCCGCGTTCCGCAATTACGCGCCGATGCTGACCAAGATTGCGCAGAAGAACAAGGAAGTCACTTACTTCAACATCAGTCCGGCGATCTGGACCTGGCCGATCATTGAAACGCAGGGCTTTGCCGCTTATTGCACCGGGCTGTTCTTCTCGCTGCCGCTTCTGTCCCGCGTTCCCACAGGCCAGACGATCGAAACCGTTGCGCCGGACGCCAAGGCGGTCGCGGGCCTCTCCTCTGGCGACGTCGAATTGCTGACCCGGCACGCTCGCTATGGCTGCCTCAGCGTGGTGTGCCGCACCGCCAATGGCGAGACGCTGCCGTTCATTCTGCTGCCGGTGCGGATCCGCCGCGGCTGGATCGCGCCGCCCGCGATGCAGCTGATCTATTGCCGCGACACCGCCGACTTCGTGCAATGCGCCGGCGCCATCGGCCGGCTGCTGCTGCGTCATGGCAAGATTTCGGTGCTGCTGGATTCCAACGGACCGATCGAAGGCCTGACCGGCCTGTTTTCGCAGGCGCGGGGGCGCAAATATTTCAAGGGCCCGCAGCGGCCGAGACTGGCCGACCTGACCGACACCGAACTGGTGCTCTACGGCCCGTAGCCGAGCCTCGTATCACGCGTGAGCGAATTCCCAGTACAGCTTTCGCGCGCGGCTGTAGACCGGGCCCGGTTGCAGCGAGCGGTCGTCGATCCGGTTCACCGGCGCCACCTTGGCAAAATTGCCGCTGGAGAAGATCTCGTCGGCGCCGAGGAAATCCTGATATTTCAGCGTGGCTTCGACCACCGTGACGCCGTCGCCGCGCAACAGGCCGATCACCCGCTGCCGCGTGATGCCGTCGAGGAAAGTGCCGTTCGGCGCCGGCGTATAGACCACGCCGTTCTTCGCCATGAAGACGTTGGAGTTGCCGAACTCCGCGACGTTGCCGAGCGCATCGAGCAGCAGGCAGTTGCCGAATCCCCTCGCCTGCGCCTCGATCAGCGCGCGGGAATTGTTCGGGTAGAGGCACGCCGCCTTGGCATCGACCGGCGCGCTCTCGGCGGTCGGCCGCCGGAACGGCGACAGCGTGATCGCCGTGCCGGTCGGCTGCGGCATCGGGGCTACATAGATGCACAGGCACCAGTTGGTGGTCTCGGCGTCGAACAGCACGCCGCCGCCGGCGCCGTTCTGCGCCCAGTACATCGGCCGGATGTAGAGCTCGGAATTCGGCGCGAAGCGCGCGATGCCCTCCCGCGCCAGAGCGAGCCAGGTTTCGCTGTCGACCACCGGCTTGAGCTTGAAATTGACGGCGGACTGATTGATCCGCGCGCAGTGCCGGTCGAGATCGGGCGCCACGCCCTCAAACGCCCGCGCGCCATCGAATACGACCGAGGCAAGCCAGGCCGCGTGGGTCCGCGGGCCCATGATCGGCACGTTGCCCTGGTGCCAGGCGCCCTCGAAAAAGGTCCAGGTTTCCGAAAAGCTGACCGGTGCTGTCGTCTGCGCCATCATTGCTACCCACGTTGCGGCCACCGCCACGAAAACCAGCCGCGAAAATCCGGTGGCAGTATCGCCACAATTGATAAGGATTTCGTTGCCGTCGCGCGCGTGCGCGAGGTTACCATTTTCGATGATTTTTCATTCAAGTTTTAATCAATTGGCTGATCTCCATTAGGGTTATTTCATCAATCTAATCGCGAATTATTGCTGCGTTGACGCCTCACTACTAGAAGCGGGAGGGGGCGAAGAAAACGCATGATGAAATGCGTGTCGCCAAGGCAGAGGTGGACAATGCGCAACGAAACCATTGCAATTCACGCCGGCTACGACCCCGATCCCACGACCAAATCGGTTGCGGTTCCGATCTACCAGACCGTTGCCTATGCGTTCGATAGCGCCGATCACGGCGCCGCTCTGTTCAATCTCGAAGCCGAAGGTTTTCGCTACAGCCGGATCGCCAATCCGACCACCGCCGTGCTTGAAAAGCGCGTCACGGACCTCGAAGGCGGCGTCGGCGCTCTCGCGGTCGCGACCGGACAATCCGCGCTGCACATGGCCTTCATCAATGTCGCCGACGGCGGCGGCAACATCGTTTCCGTGCCGCAGCTCTACGGCACCACGCACACCCTGCTCTCGCACATCCTGCCGCGCCAGGGCATCACCGGCCGCTTCGCCGACAGCGACAAGGCCGATGCGATCGAGCGGCTGATCGACGACAACACCAAGGCGGTGTTTGCCGAGACCATCGGTAATCCCGCCGGCAATGTCTGCGATATCGAGGCGCTGGCGAAAGTCGCGCACCGGCACGGCGTGCCGCTGATCGTCGACAATACGGTGGCAACTCCGATCCTGCTGAAACCGTTCGAGTACGGCGCCGATATTTCGGTGCATTCGCTGACCAAATTCCTCGGCGGCCACGGCACCACGCTCGGCGGCGCGATCGTCGACAGTGGCCGCTTTCCGTGGGCGGACCACGCCAAACGCTTTCCCGCCTTCAGCACGCCCGACGAATCCTATCACGGCATGGTCTACACCGACCATTTCGGCGCCAGCGCCTTCATCCAGCGCGCGCGCAGCGTCTATCAGCGCACCATGGGTTCGGTATTGTCGCCGTTCAACGCCTTCCTGCTGCTGCAGGGCATCGAGACGGTGGCGCTGCGTGTCGAGCGCCATGTCGAGAACGCTCGCAAGGTCGCCGAATTCCTTCGCGGCGATCCGCGCGTGGCCTGGGTCAATTATGCCGGGTTCGCCGACAGCCCGTATTACGGGCTGGTGCAGAAATATCTCGACGGCAATGCCTCCTCGCTGTTCACCTTCGGCATCAAGGGCGGTCACGAAGCCGGCAAGGCGTTCTATGACGCGCTGAAGCTGATCACCCGGCTGGTCAATATCGGCGACGCCAAATCGCTCGCCTGCCATCCGGCATCGACCACGCATCGCCAGATGTCGCCCGAGCAGCAGCGCGTGGCCGGCATCCTGCCGGAAACCATCCGGCTTTCGATCGGCATCGAGCACGTCGCCGATATCATCGAAGACATCGACCAGGCGCTGGCCGCGTCAGGCTCGCGCCATCTCGAGGCGGCGGAATAGACCGCCAGGCATCCCATGACCGTACCGTTCGACAAACACCGGCGTATCGTCAGCCCCGCACTGGCGCCAACGCAGCCGCGTGAAGCGGACAGGTTCGACGATGGTCAAACTTCCGATGCGGTGCTGCGCATCGGGCTCGTCAACAACATGCCCGATCCGGCGCTGCAGGCCACCGAGCGCCAGTTCACCCGCCTGCTGCAAGCCGCAGCCGGCGACCGCCGCATCCATCTGCATTGTTTCTCGCTGCCGTCGGTGCAGCGGTCAGCGCAGGCCAGGGCGCTGATGGCCGGCCGCTATACCGACATCGCCGACCTCGGCCGCCTGAAACTCGACGGATTGATCGTCACCGGCGCCGAACCGATCGCGGCGACCTTGCCCGAAGAACCGTTCTGGAATGACCTCACCGACGTGATCGACTGGGCCGAAGGCCACACTCGTTCGGCGATCTGGTCGTGCCTCGCGGCGCATGCCGCGGTGCTGCACCTTGACGGCGTCGAGCGGCAGCGGCTCGAGCAAAAATGCTCCGGCGTCTACGACTGCCACAAGGTGGCCGACGATTGGCTGATGAAGGATATCCGCTCGCCGCTCAAGGTCGCGCATTCGCGCATCAATGCATTGCGCAAGGCCGACCTCGCCGCGCACGGCTATCAATTGCTGACGGAATCGAAGGAAGCCGGCGTCGACATCTTCGCCAAGCAGCTACGCAGCCATTTTGTCTTCTTCCAGGGCCACCCTGAATACGAAGCCCTGTCCCTGCAGCGGGAATATCTGCGCGACATCACCCGCTATTTGTCGCGCCAGCGCGACGCCTTTCCGGGGACGCCCGAAGGCTATTTCGACGCCGGTACCGAACACAGGCTCGCCAATTACCGCAAGCGTGCGGTCGCCGAGCGGCAGATCCCGCTCAGCATGGAACTCCCGCACCTTGTACTGCGCTCCGATCTCGCGACCGGCGTCGCCGCCACGGCGATTTTCGGCAATTGGCTCGAATATCTGGCCGACGGCGTCAAACTGTCGGCAGGGATCGGCTGATTTCTCATGCGCCCGGTGTGGTCATATCTAAAGGCACGCATCGGCAACAAGCTGGCGCGGCATCTGCGCGTCTCGCCGGCAAAACTCAACAACAGCCGTCCGATGGTCAGCTTCACCTTCGACGACGCGCCGATCAGCGCGGCCACGCGCGGCGCCGCGATGCTTGAGGAATATAACGCGCGGGCAACCTTCTATATCGCCGGCGGACTGGTGGATGGCTGGTCCGGCTACTGGACCGGCGTCAGCGCCGACCACATCGTCGGCCTGCATCGCGGCGGCCATGAGATCGCCTGCCATACATTCTCGCATGCGCGCGCGACCGATCTGACCGAGACCGCGATGGCCGCCGAACTGGAGAAGAACCGCCGCTACCTGCAGGGACTGGATCCCTCGATCAAAATCGAGAACTTTGCCTATCCCTACGGCACCGGATCGGTGCTGCGCAAACGCCAGCTTGGCCGAGCCTTCTATTCCTCCCGCGGTATCCTGCCCGGCATCAACAGCGGCGCGGTGGATTTGCAATATCTGCGCGCGGTGCCGCTGATCTCGGGACAGATCGACCGCAACGGGATCGATCGCGCCTTCGACGAGACCGTCGCCAGCAATGGCTGGCTGATCTTTTACGGCCATGACGTCGATGCCACACCGAGTCCCTATGGCTGTTCCCCGGAACTGCTGCGCCACGCACTCGAGGCAGCCGCGCTCCGCAACATCCCGGCCTTGAAGGTCGCCGACGCCCTGCGCTTCGCCGGCGCCTGACCGCCCCTTTTGCGGCAGAAATGACCCCGAGGCTTCCGGCTAAACCCCGCCGGAAGCCATGGGCTTACCCGCGAATCTGGGATAAATCTCGGGCAGCACCGACTGCCTTTCAGATCCAGCTCTCAGATCGAACTCCCGATGCCCGCTTCCAATATCGCCCCGGCGCGCGGCCGCGAGTCCGGCGCCGCCCCGGACGCGCTCGCCGTGCTCAATGCCGTGTTCGGGCTGCCGGGTTTTCGCGGCGCGCAGGAAGCGATCGTCCGGCATGTCACCGATGGCGGCAATTGCCTGGTGCTGATGCCGACTGGCGGCGGCAAGTCGCTGTGCTATCAATTGCCGTCATTGTTGCGCGAGGGCTGCGGCATCGTGGTTTCGCCGCTGATCGCGCTGATGCGCGACCAGGTCGCGGGCCTCACCGAGGCCGGCGTCAAGGCCGCGGTGCTGAATTCCACGCTGAGCTTCGACCAGGCGGCCGACGTCGAGCGGCGGCTGCTCGCCGGCGATCTCGATTTGCTGTATGTCGCGCCGGAACGACTGCTGACGCCGCGCTGCCTGTCCTTGCTCGGCCGCGCGAAAATCGCGCTGTTCGCGATCGACGAGGCGCATTGCGTGTCGCAATGGGGCCATGACTTCCGTCCGGAATATATCGGCCTTTCCGTCATCGCCGAGCGTTTTCCCGAGGTGCCGCGCATCGCGTTGACCGCGACTGCGGATGAACTGACGCGCAAGGAGATCGTCGCGCGCCTTGGGCTTGACGACGCCCCGCAATTCGTCGCCAGCTTCGATCGTCCGAACATCAAGTATGAAATCGTCGACAAGCAGAATGCGCAGACCCAGCTGAAGGCCTTCATCCGGGAACGTCACGCCGGCGACGCCGGGATCGTCTATTGCCTGTCGCGCGCCAAGGTCGAGGACACTGCCGAGACGCTGACCAAAGCCGGGATCGAGGCGCTGCCCTATCACGCCGGGCTTGATGCCTCGGCGCGCGCCCGCCACCAGGACCGCTTCATCAACGAGGACGGCGTGGTGATCGTCGCCACCATTGCGTTCGGCATGGGCATCGACAAGCCCGACGTGCGCTTTGTTGCGCATCTCGATCTGCCGAAGAGCATCGAGGCCTATTACCAGGAAACCGGCCGCGCCGGACGCGACGGCAAGCCGTCCAGCGCCTGGATGGCCTATGGCCTGTCGGACATCGTGCAGCAGCGCCGCATGATCGATGAATCCACCGGCGCCGACGCCTTCAAGCGGGTCTCGATCGGCAAGCTCGATGCGCTGGTCGGCCTCGCCGAAACTACCGGCTGCCGCCGCAGCCGTCTGCTCGGCTATTTCGGCGAAACGCCCGCGACCGGGAAATGCGGCAATTGCGACAATTGCCTGTCGCCGCCATTGCTGCGCGACGGCAAGGTGGCCGCGCAGAAATTGTTGTCCTGCGCCTATCGCACCGGACAACGTTTCGGCGCCATGCATCTGATCGACGTGCTGATCGGCCGCCTGACCGAAAAAGCCCAGCAGTTCGGCCATGACCGGCTGTCGGTGTTCGGCATCGGCCGCGAACTCAACGAGAAGCAATGGCGTGGCGTGCTGCGCCAGCTGGTGGCGATGGGTCATCTGCAAGCCGACAGCGAAGCCTTTGGCGCGCTGAAGCTGACGGAAAGCGCACGCGGCGTGCTGAAGGGCGAAACCGAGGTGATGCTGCGCGGGCAGACCTCGGGGCGCGATCGCCCGAGCCGCGCCAAATCGAGGCGCGGCGATCTGGCGCCGCAGCCGAATGCGCACGGAGCAGCCGTCAATGCCGGTCTGCTCGGCATCCTCCGGGCATGGCGTTCCGAGATCGCGCGCAAGCGCGGCGTGCCGGCCTATGTCGTGCTGCACGATGCAACCATCGACGGCATCGCGGCGTCACGCCCGACCACGGCGGAACAACTGCGCGATATTCCCGGCATCGGCGACAAGAAACTCGAGCGCTACGGGCGCGAGTTGATCGCCCTGGTGGCATCAGCCGACAATTAACCGGATGGGTAAGGTGGCGGCTGAAACCGCAATGGTCTCGGGCATATCGGCGGAATCGGTCCCGTGTCTTTCCCGTAATTTAGCTTTCGTTAACCCAGATTCCCAAGGGTTCGTGCACTCTGGCGTTGTAACCATGCGCCTCCCAGGAGGGGGGCAATGCAAGAAACGAGCTCCGAAGCGGTACGTCACCGCGACAGCGACGCTGCAAGAACCAACGGGCGCAACCCGCTGAACCTGCTGATCGTCGGCGGCATCCTGCTGATCGCCGCGATCGCGATCGGCACCTCCTTCACCATCGTCAACTTCCGGCAACGCGCAATGCTCAACAGCGAGCGCGAGCTGCAAAACACCGTGCTGCTGCTGACCCGGCATTTCGACCGCGAACTCGGCTATATCGACGCGGTGCAGCGCGATCTCATTCAGCACATGAAGCTGAACGGTCTTGCCACGCCCGAAGCGTTCAAGCGCCAGATCTCCCGCGAGGACGCTCATGTCACGCTGCAGACGCTGGTCAGCGGTGCTTCCGGCACCGCCCGCATCAACATCTTCGACGCCGACGGGCAATTGATCAATTCGTCGACGTCCTGGCCGGTTCTGCCGGTCAACATCGCCGACCGCGAATATTTCAAACGGTTCAAGAACGATCCCAACTCGCCCGAGGTCGTGGTTTCGCTGGTGCACAGCCGCTTCGCCAGGGGCTGGACCACGGTAATCGCCCGCAAGGTCGTCGCGCCCGACGGCGCGCTGCTCGGCGTGGTGTCGCGCGGCGTGTCACCCGCCGGCTTCGAGACCTTCTTCGAGTCGCTGGCGCTGGGCGACGGCGCCGCGATCTCGTTGTTGCACCGCGACGGCACGATGTTGGCGCGTTATCCCCACGTCGAACAGATGATCGGGCAGAATTTCAGCGCCGCGCCGATCCAGAAGCTGCTGCGTCGCACCGATCATGGGTCGCTTCGCGTACAGAGCCCGGTCGACGGCGAAGACCGGCTGGCGTCGGCGCGTACGATGAGCCAGTTTCCGCTTTCGGTGATCGCGACCGTCAAGGTCTCTACCGCGCTGGCCGACTGGCGCGAGCAGACCCGCCTGCTGGTCGGCGCCGCCGGGCTTTCGGCGCTGGTGATCGCTCTCACGCTGTTCCTGATCGTACGCAAGCTGTCGGCGCAGCATCAGGAGGCCGAGCGGCGGCTGGCGCAGGAAAAGGAACGGCTCGACACCGCCGTCAACAACATGTCGCAGGGCCTGTTGCTGTATGACGAGAACGCGCGGATCGTGCTGTTCAACCAGCGCTATCTCGACATGTACGGCCTGTCGCCCGAGGTGGTTAAGCCCGGCCTGCACTTCTGCGACCTGCTCGCCTATCGCAAGCGGATCGGTTCGTTCAAGGGCGACGTCGATGCGTTTTGCGAGCGCACCCTGCGCAACGTTGCCGCCAAGAAGGCGACCCACAATATCATCGAAACCCCCGACGGCCGCGAGATCGAGATCGGCAACCAGCCGCTGAAGAGCGGCGGATGGGTCGCGACCCAGGAAGACATCACCGAGCGCCGGCGCGCGGAGCGCCAGATCGCGCATCTGGCGCATTACGACGCGCTGACCGATCTGCCGAACCGCGTGCTGTTCCGCGAGCAGCTCGAGCACGAGCTCGAGCGTATCAAGCGCAGCGGCGAGCAGCTCGCGATGCTTTACATCGACATCGACGAATTCAAGAGCGTCAACGATTCGCTCGGCCATCCCGTCGGCGACGAACTGCTCAAGGCGGTCGCGGGTCGCCTGCGCGCGTGCGTGCGGGATACCGATTTCGTCGCCCGGCTGGGCGGCGACGAATTCGCCGTGGTGCAGACCGGCATTGCCGGGCCGAGCGACGCGATGGAACTGGTCAAGCGCATCTACGATTCGATCCGCGAGCCCTATCAGTGCCTCGGGCACCACGTCACCAGCGACGCCAGCATCGGCATCGCACTGGCGCCGCATGACGGCACCGATCTCGACCAACTGCTGAAAAGCGCCGACCTCGCGATGTACGGCGCCAAGGCCGATGGGCGCCGCACCTACCGGTTCTTCGAGGCGGAGATGGACGCCAGGGTCAAGGCGCGCCGTACGCTGGAACTGGACATGCGCCAGGCCATCGCCGACGGCGGATTCGAAATCCACTACCAGCCGGTGGTCAATCTGCGCAGCAACGAAGTGGTCGGCTGCGAGGCGCTGCTGCGCTGGCGGCATCCCGAGCGCGGCATGATCTCGCCCGCCGAATTCATTCCGATCGCGGAAGAGACCGGGCTGATCTGCGAGATCGGCGACTGGGTGCTGGCAACCGCATGCGCCGAGGCGATGAACTGGCCGCCGAACGTCCGGCTCGCGGTCAACGTCTCGCCGGTGCAGTTCCGCAGCCACGCGTTCTCGCTCAAGGTCGCCAATGTCCTGGCCACGACCGGCCTGTCGGCGAGCCGGCTCGAACTCGAGATCACCGAAGCGGTGCTGATCCGCGACGACGACGCGGCGCTGACCCTGCTGCAGCATCTGCGCAATATCGGCGTGCGGATCGCGCTCGACGATTTCGGCACCGGCTATTCCTCGCTGAGCTATCTCAGGCGCTTCCCGTTCGACAAGATCAAGATCGACCGCAGTTTCGTCGACGGCATCTCCGACGGCGAAGGCGCGATCGCGATCGTGCAGGCGGTCATCAACATCGCCAACGCGCAGAACATGACGACCACCGCCGAAGGCATCGAGACCGAGCCGCAGCGCGAAGTGCTGCGCGACCTCGGCTGCACCGAAATGCAGGGCTTCCTGTTCAGCCGTCCGCTGCCGGTCGCGCAGATCCGCACGCTGCTGCTGTTGCGCGCCAAAAAGTCCGCGGCCGCGTAACGGCTTGCGCTAGCTTTCCGCGAGCGCCGCGGTGACGATCCTGCCGAGCGTCTTGACGCCGTTTTCGATCCTTGGGCCCCAGTCATGGCCGCAACTGAGCCGCAGGCAGTTGGCATAGCGGCCGCTGGCGGAAAAGGCGTCGCCGGGCGCAAAGCAGATGCCCTTGCCCAGCGCGGCGGCGAGCAGTTCGCGGCTATCCAGTCGTTTTGGCAGTTCCAGCCAGAGGACAAAGCCGCCGGCCGGCCGGCTCACCTTGACCGATTTCGGAAAGCTCCGGTCGATGGCCCGCATCATCTGATCGACATTGTCGGCGAACACCCGCCTGATCCGGCGCAGATGGCTGTCATAGCCGCCGGATGACAGGAAATCGGCGAAGGCGACCTGGGGCAACACCGGACTGCATAGCGTCAGCGCCATCTTGTGCTCCAGCACCTTCTGCATGTGACGGCCGGTGGCGATCCAGCCCAGCCGATAGCCCGGCGCGACCGTCTTGGAGAACGAGTTGCAGTAGATCGTGTTGCCGCGACGGTCCAACGCCATGAACGGTTTTGGGCGTGCCTCGCCGAAATAGATGTCGCCGTAGATATCGTCCTCGATCAGCGGCACCTGATGCCGTGCCAGCAGGTCCAGCACCTTTGTCTTTTTCTCGTCGGGCATGGTGCAGCCCAGGGGATTGTTGAAGCTCGATGAGAACAGGCACGCCGCGACCGACCTGCCTTTGACCGCCTTTTCCAGCGCCGCGAGGTCGATGCCGTCGACGGCATCGGTTGGAAGTTCGAGCGCCCTGAGGCCCAGCGCTTCGAGGGCGTGCAGCACGCCAAAATAGGTTGGGGACTCGATGGCGATGGTGTCGCCGGGCTTTGCCACCGCCTTCAACGCAAGCGTCAACGCCTCGGTGCAGCCGCAGGTGACCGCGACATCGTCGGGCGAGAGCGCCTGGCCCCAGCGCAGCGCGCGCCGGGCGATTTCCCGGCGCAGCGGCAGATGGCCCCTGGGCGAAGTGTAGACATTATATTCGGTGCCTTTGACTCGCGCGGCCCGCGCCAAAAAGCGGTCAAGTTTTCCGGCCGCGAGCAGTTCGGCGCTCGGTATCGCGCAGCCGAGCGGCACCAGCCGGGGATCGCCGGCATATTCCAGCAGTTTCACTACCATGCCGGAGATCGCCACATGGGTGGCATTCGATGGCGGCCGCGAAATCGCCGGCGTCTGCAGCGAGATCGCGCTGCGCCTCGCAATATAGAAGCCGGATTGCGGCCGCGCCTCCAGCACGCCGCGATCCTCGAGCAGGCGATAGGCCTGCAGCGCGGTCGACAGGCTGATGCGCCGCTGCCGGCTGATCTGGCGCAGCGACGGCGCCCGCGATCCCGGCGACAGCGTGCCACCGTCGACAAGCCCGGTGATGAAGCTCGCGAGCTCTTCGTATCGATAGAAGGGATCGGCCGGCGTCGCCGTATTTGCTCTCATGGTCAACGAGCTCCCTTATGGACCGTGGGGCGGAACATAACTGTTATGGGTATAATTTCAATGATCTGTAACTGTACTGGTTCGACCCCGGCCCGCTAGAGTTGCGCCATCCCAAGCGGGCAGCCGCGCCGCGTTATCGGCCGCGGCGAGCCATGCCAAATGACGGAGGGCGGGATGGCGCGATTCCTGGAAAGCGAGATCATCTCCTTGGTCGGCGCGGCGCCGCGCTACGACCTCAGCGAAAGCCTCGGGCCGGATATCCGTCTCGCGGAATTGCTGCAGCCTTCCGTCGCGGCGGATGACGACGCATCGCAAGACCTGTCCGACCTAGGCGAACTCGCACTTGGCTATGGCAGCGCCGAGGGCAACCCAAAACTTCGCGAAGCCGTCGCGCGGCTGCATGGCGTCAGCCCCGAGGATATCGTCCTCACCATCGGCAGCATGCACGCGCTGTTCCTGATCGCCTTCATCGTTTGCGACGGGGGCAGCGATGCGGTGGCGATTACGCCCTTATTCCCTCCGGCGCGCAACGTGCTGGAAGCGGTCGGCGCGAAAGTGCGCGTGCTGTCGCTCGGCTTCGATAGCGGCTATCGGCCGGATCTGGCCGAGCTGCGGGGACTGCTCTCGCCGCAGACCAGACTGGTGAGTCTTGCCTCGCCACAAAATCCTTCCGGGGTCGCCATAGCAGCGGAAGACCTCCGCATGCTTCTTGGCATGATGAAGGAAATCTGCCCCGACGCTTATCTGCTGGTCGACGAAACCTATCGCGTGGCGGCTTTTGGCGATGCGACCGAAGTCGCCGCGGGCGCGCTTGCCCTGGGCACGAGGGTGATTTCCGCGGCCTCGCTGTCGAAATGCCACGGCGCGCCCGGTCTGCGGCTGGGATGGGCGATCACCCGCGACCCCGCGTTGCGTCGGCAATTGGTGCTGGGAAAATTCAACACCGTGATCTCCTGTTCGCCGGTCGACGAGGCCCTGGCGCTAAAGGTGTTCGAGGACAGCGATCGCTTCGTCGGCGAACGGCGCGGCTTGCGGACCGAAGGGCTCGCGATCACTGCGGACTGGGTCCGGGAGAACAGCGGCTTTGTCGAATGGGTCCGGCCGGACGCCGGCGCATTCTGCTGCGTTCGCCTGAAACCTCATTTATATGACGATGCCGCCGTGGGTCGCTTCTACGCCGCGCTGGCGAACAAGGGCGTCAGGGTCGCCAACGGCGCCTGGTTCGGCGACGAGCCGCGCGTGTTTCGCCTCGGCTTTGGGCTGCTTGCGATGTCCGAACTTCGGGTCGCGCTGCGGCTGGTCGCAGAAGCATTGAAGCAAACGTCGCGCAGCGCCGCGTGATCGCCGGCATCGGGAGCCAATCCAAATGAAATTGAATTTCGTCACCGTCGACGTCTTTACCGACAGGCAATTCGGCGGCAATCCGCTGGCCGTCGTCACCAACGCCGAGGGTCTCTCGGCCGAACGCATGCAGGCGATCGCCGCTGAATTCAATCTGGCCGAGACCACCTTCGTGTTGCCGCCCAAGGATCCCGCTCATGCCGCGCAGGTCCGCATCTTCACGCCGAAGGCCGAGCTGCCGTTCGCCGGCCACCCCAGCGTCGGCACCGCCTTTGTGCTGGCGCGTGCGGGCGAAAGCTATGGCCGGAAAATCTCCGGTGGTCGCCTCGCCTTCGAGATGATCGCGGGCCTCGTCGATATCGGCATCACCAGGGAGAGCGGCCATGTTGTTGCGACCCGCCTGACCGCGCCGCAACCGCTCAGTTTCGGTGAGGAAATCCCGATCGAGACCGTCGCCGCTGCCTGCTCGCTGAAGCCCGCCGACTTCAAGACCGGCAGCCATCTTCCGCGCGTCGCCTCATGTGGCACGCCGTTCCTGTTCGCGGAGCTCGCCTCGCGCGAGGCGCTGGCGTTAGCCGAAGCGCGGCCGGAAGTGTTCGCGCGCGATTTTCCGCGCGGCCGCGCTACCGGTCTGCACCTCTATGTTCGGGCTGGCGAGGGAGCCAAACTGCAAGGTTGCGATATCCAGGCGAGAATGTTCGCGCCCCAGCACGGCATCCCCGAGGATCCCGCCACCGGCGCCGCCACCGTCGCGCTGATCGGCCTGCTCGCGCATCTGGACCCGGAGCGCGATCTCGTGCTTGCAAAAACCATCGGCCAGGGCTTTGACATGGGACGCCCGAGCATCCTCGAGGCCTCGGCCGACAAGAAAGCCGGCGAGGTAACGGCGACGCGCGTTGGCGGCCGCTGCATGCCCGTGATGAGCGGAGTGATCGAACTGGTGGAGTGAGCGCGGAGCCTATGTCGTCGACATGGCGATTGCCTGCGGCATCTCCTATGCCATCATCACCCGCGCCCTGGTTTCGTTTGTCGACAGACCGGATGATCGATCGCCATGATCCTGATCGGCCGCCGGGACGATAGCGTCACCGCCGGCATCACGACGGCGGTTGTCATGGTCGCCGCGGCGCTGAGCCCGCACCAGGCCTGGCACCAGCCGATATTGCGCCTGATCGATACCGTCGTCGGAATCGGCGTCGGCGTTTCCTGCAAATGGGCCGGCTCGTATGTCTTCCACCGGATGGCGGGGGAGCCGGTCCGGTGGCGGCCTTACGCGATAGGGCCTAACGGCTCCAACAATCGACAGCGGACGCTGCCGACCGCGCTTTTCGCTGGTCGCGCTCGGGGCGGCCGTGGCCGGCCACAACCGAAATCATTTGTAGATGCTGCGCGCCAGATCCAGCATTTCATTCTGTTTCGCCGGATCGGAGCCGCCCATCAATTTGACCTCGGCGGTGGCGCGCGCCTCGGGCGTCACCTGGTCCAGAACCTCACGGCGCACGACACCGTAGCCATCCTGCGCGAAGATTTTCTGAACCTCGTCGGACATCGTGAAATCGATATAGAGGCGCGCGGCATTCGGATGCGGCGCGCCCTTCATGGCCGCCGCCGCATAAAGCACGTAAGGCGCGCCTTCCGCCGGCATCACGCTGCGAACCGGAAGCCCCTTCAGGCTCTGGAGGTCGCCGAGATTGAACGGCATGTAGATCGCCATTTCGCCGCGCGCGACGCGCTTTGCCGCCTCACGCTGCTCGCGGGTGAAGCGGATGTCCTGCGTCGCCAACGCCTCATGATAGTCTTTGCCGAATTTTTCTTCCGTGACATAGAACAGCACATAGCCGCCGCCGACCGCGCGCATGTCGTCGGACAAGATCTTGCCCTTCCATTTCGGATCGGCGAGATCGCGCCAGCTCTTCGGCTCCTCTCCCGGCGGCACCAGCCGGTTGTTGACCAGCAACGAATAATTGATGGTCATGACCGGTGACTTCAGGCCGTCATCGCGAAACGGTTCCGTCAGACCGGCGGCATTGGGCACCGGCTCATGCGGAACGATGGATTTGTCCTCGGCGCTGAGAATCAGCGCCTGGTTTTCCGAGTTGAACATGACGTCGCCAAGAAAACGCCCGGCGGCTTGTTCGGTGCGGATGCGTTCGCGTAGCTCGCTGGCGCGCGCCTCCAGCACCTGAACCGGAATGCCGTATTTCGCCTCGAACGCTCTGGCGATGGCCTTGGTGGAGGGAACGCCCAAGAGTGCGGTGTAAAGCACGAGCCCGCCTTCAGCCTTGGCAGCGGCGATCACCTTGTCCCAACCGGCTACCTCCGCGAAACACGGGCGGCTCGCGCAGAGCAGCGCAAGGCTGACGGACAGGGCGAGGATGAGCCGCGAGCAAAGGGTTACGGGCAGTCTGGATTCGAGCGCGGACATTCTTATAAACTCCTTTTATTATAATGACTTAGCTTGATTTCTCTGAACGGTGCTCCGCCCGGTTCCGACAAACCAACGCCCGCTTCGGCGGCGTCTCCTCGACCGTCGCACAACGAATAGCATTTCTGAACAAGAGAACGTGTCCTCGCGCTGAGTAGGCTGGCGACATATCTGGCGCCTACCGAGCGAGCGTCGGCACCCTGCGGTCCGCAGTTTGCATGGGATCCGGACAGCCGACCTCCGATTGTCAATGACTGCGAAACCGAGGTGATCGAATGCTTACACTCCAGATCAACGGGACCGAGCAAACGCTCGATGCACCCGCCGAGATGCCGCTGCTCTGGGTGCTGCGCGATATTCTGGGCATGACCGGAACGAAATTCGGTTGCGGCATCGCTCAGTGCGGCGCCTGCACCGTGCATATCGACGGCAAGCCGGTGCGATCATGCGTGCTGCCGGTCGGGGCGCTGCAGAACCGTGCGATCACCACGATCGAGGCCATCGGCGCAACGCCCGAAGGCGCCAAGGTGCAGAAGGCCTGGCTCGATCTCGAAGTCGTGCAATGCGGCTATTGCCAGTCCGGCCAGATCATGTCCGCGACGGCGCTGCTTGCCGCCACACCCAACCCCGATGATTCCGACATCGACGCCGCGATGGCCGGAAACATCTGCCGTTGCGGTACCTATGTGCGCATCCGCGCCGCCATCAAGCAAGCGGCCTCGGGCGTGAAGTCATAAGGAGCGCGCGATGCGTATTGCAGCCCAATCAACCCAGGTTTCACGCCGCAGCCTGCTCACCGGCGCACTGGCCGGCGGCTTCCTGTTCGCCTTCCACCTCCCCGCCCGTGCACGCGGCGTCAACGAGCCGGTGGAACCGCCGGACTCGACCAGCGGCAAGTTCGCCCCCAACGCCTTGATCCGCATCGATCCATCGGGAAGCATCACGCTGGTGATGCCGCAGGTCGAGATGGGCCAGGGGGTCTACACCGCGATCGCGATGATCCTGGCCGAGGAACTCGATGCCGACTTCGCGCAGGTCACGCTCGAGCACGCTCCGCCGGACGACAAACTCTATGGCAATCCGATGTTCGGCATCCAGGTCACCGGTAACTCGAACTCGATCCGGTCGTGGTGGCCGAAATTGCGCGCCGCGGGCGCAGCGACGCGCGCGATGCTGGTGCAAGCGGCGGCGAAACAGTGGCAGGTCGATGCCGCAAGCTGCACCGCTTCGAAGAGTGCCGTCGCGCACAAGGAGAGCGGGCGCACGCTCACCTATGGCGAACTGGCTCTGGCGGCGAACAGCGAAACACCGCCCAAGGACTCGCCGCTGAAGCAGGTCAAGGAATTCGTCTATATAGGCCAGCCGCTGAAGCGGCTCGACACGCCCGACAAGGTCAACGGCAAGGCCGTCTACGGCATCGACGCGCTGCTTCCGAACATGAAATTCGCCACCGTCATGGCTTGCCCGGTGCTCGGCGGCAAGGTCCGCGCGGTCGACGATAGCGCGGCCCGCGGGCTTCCCGGCGTGCGCAAGATCGTCGTGCTCGACGACGCGGTCGCTGTCGTCGGCGACCACATGTGGGCGGCGAAGAAGGGTCTTGAGGCGCTGAAGATCGAGTGGGACGAAGGCGCCAACGCCTCGGTCAACTCCGAACAGATCTGGCGCGACCTGCGCGCGGAAAGCGCCAAGGACGGCGCCGTGGCCAAATCCGACGGCGATGTCGTCAAGGGGCTCGCGACCGGCGACCGGTTCGAGGCGGACTACGAACTGCCATTGCTCGCGCATGCGACCATGGAGCCGATCAACGCCACCGTTCACTTCAAGGGCGATTCCTGCGAGGTCTGGACCGGCACCCAGGTGATGACCCGCATCCAGTCGGAAGTGGCCAAGGCCGTCGGCCTGCCGGTCGACAGGGTTACGGTCTACAACCACCTGCTCGGCGGCGGTTTTGGCCGCAAGCTCGAGCCCGACATGGCCGTGACCGCGGCGCGCATCGCCAGACAAATGGACGGGCCGGTCAAGGTGGTGTGGACCCGCGAGGAAGACACACGCCACGACGTCTATCGCCCGGCCTACCGTGACAGCATCGCCGCCAGCCTTTCCGGCGGCAAGATCCAGGCCTGGAAATACAAGGTCGCGGGATCGTCGGTGATGGCGCGCTGGCTGCCGCCCGCGTTCCACAAGGGCATCGACATCGACGCGGTCGATAGCGCGGTCGACTTGCCCTACGACATCCCGAACTTCCACGTCGAATATGTCCGGGCCGAACCAAAAGGCGTCGTCACCGGTTTCTGGCGCGGCGTCGGCCCCAACAACAACGTGTTCGCGATCGAATCCTTCATGGACGAGCTGGCGCACAGGATCGGCAAGGACCCGATCGAATTTCGCCGCGGCATGCTCGGCAAGAATCCGCGCGCGCTCGCGGCGCTGAACCTCGTTGCGGAGAAATCCGGCTGGGGCGGAGCGCTGCCGGCGCGGGTCGGACGCGGCGTCTGCCTGCAGCCGTCGTTCGCAAGTTTTATTGCGACCGTGATCGAGGCCGAAGTTGACGAAAGCGGCGAGGTGCATCTGCGACGCATCACCTCCGCGGTCGATACCGGCATTGCGGTCAATCCCGACACCATCAAGGCGCAACTCGAGGGCGGTCTGATCTTCGGTGTCACCGCCGCGCTCTATGGCGAGATCACCCTCGACAAGGGCCGGGTACAGCAATCCAACTTCAACGACTATCGCATGCTGCGGATCGACCAGGCGCCGAAGATCGACATCCACGTCATGAAGAGCAGCGAGCCGCCGGGCGGCATCGGCGAGACCGGCGCGACCGCCGGCCCGCCTGCGCTGCGCAACGCGATCTATGCCGCGACCGGCGTCGCGCTGCGACGCCTGCCGATCGACCGCAAGATGATCGCGGGGAGGAAGGCATGATCACGCGCTCGCGCATTCTGCTTGTTCTCCTCGCCTTCGCCGTCATCGCCGGCGGCGTCGCCTGGTTCATCCGTGGCCCGGGTCCGCTGGATTTTGCCGGCGGCGCGACGGTCGCGCTCGCCGACTACAAGGCCGCGAACCCGACCGGTGTCCCGGCGTCGCTCGCTCATGACAGTCTCGTCGAACGCGGCGCCTACCTGACGCATGCGGCGGACTGCATGGCCTGCCACAGCAAACCCGGCGGCCAGGATTACGCGGGCGGTCTCGGCTTCAAATTGCCGTTCGGGACGCTGTATTCGACCAATATCACGCCCGACAAGGACAACGGCATCGGTAATTACAGCGATGCAGAGTTCATCAGTGCCGTGCGCCACGGCGTCCGCCGTGACGGCGCCATGCTGTATCCGGCGATGCCGTACACGTCCTACAGCTACCTGACCGACGCGGACACGCTCGCGATAAAAGCCTATCTGTTCAGCCTGCCCGCGGCGCACCAGCGGCCGCCGGAAAATTCGCTGGCGTTTCCGTTCAACCAGCGCTGGGCGATGTGGTTCTGGGCCACGACGTTCAACCGCGACACGCGCTTTGCGCCCGACAGCTCGAAATCGCCGGAATGGAACCGGGGCGCGTATCTCGCGGAAGCGCTGGCGCATTGCGGCGAGTGCCATACGCCGCGCAATCTCGCCTTTGCGGTCGACAACCGCAAAAAATTCGCCGGCGCGATGACCGCGGGATGGCATGCCTTCAACATCACCTCCGACAAGGCGTCCGGTATCGGTAGCTGGAGCGACGCCGATCTCGCTTCCTATCTCGCCGAGGGACACGCGACCGACCATGGCACGGCTTCGGGCCCGATGGGCGAAGCGGTCGATCGATCCTTCAGCTGGATGACGAACGACGACATCACCTCACTGGTGGCTTATTTGCGGACCGTTCCGGCGATCGCATCCGCCGACCAGCCAGGGTCCGCACGTCCGGCGCCTGCCTCGCACAAGGGCGGCGGCGGTGGCAACAACCCGCGCGGCAAGCTGGTGTTCGAAGGCGCTTGCGTGAGCTGTCACGGCTGGAGCGGTGAAAGCCCGGTCTCGCCGATGGCGACACTGACGGGCGCCGCCGCCGTCAGCGACCTCAGCGGCACCAATGTCGTGCAGATCGTGCTGTCCGGCACCAGGCGGCTGACCCCCGAAGGCGCGCTGTCGATGCCGGCGTTCGGCAACGCCTATTCCGACGACGAGATCGCCGCCGTCGCCAACTACGTCGCCAGCCGCTTTGGCGCCAAAGATACCGCGGTCACCGCGAAGGACGTCGCAAAGCTGCGCGAGGAGGCTTCGGAGTAAGGGAGGCGATGATGCAGACGGCGTGCCAGCACATCGCCCCCGGCGAGCGCGCCGGCTTCCCTACTCCTCCCCCTCTTCGCGCCCGCCGTCTTTCCTCCGCCGTGCACGAGATCAGCAGCGTATGCCCCCGCGCGTTTTTCGCGATGTCCGAGGTTTTCAGGTCGCGCTTGGTCTCCACGGCGGTTTGGTAGGCGACCGCGCTGTTGTCGAGGAAATCGCGCAGCACGCGGCCTGACCGAGCCTCAACCTAAATAGCCCGGCAATGATTGGATTTATTTGCTGCCTCGGCTTTCTTGCCGCCCGCTTGACCTCTCTTTCCTATGTCCCCGGGTTCGAAAGGCCTCTGCTTCTGGTGCCACTGGGGCTTATCTCTGGGTGTCGACAATACGGACCTCTCCCCCCGGGCCATCCTGCTGATCTTCTGTTCCGCGGCACGAAGACCATGGTGAGCGAAACCGCTCCCTGCGGATTTGGCACGGCATCGCTCTCGACCAGTCCGGGCACCGGCGCTGCAAAGATAACGAGCTGCTCTTTGGGAATACGGTCGAACGCGCTTTCGGTCACGCCAAAGTTTTGGGAAAGGACTCGGCGTGCGCGCAAACACTTCGCCTAGAAGGAACGTGCTGCTTTCCGAGAACGCGCCATCGGGAAACGCCAGCGGAAATTCACGGCCGTCAGGGCCAGCCCTTGAATCGAGTGCGGTATCGCCGGGAAATACCATAAATCGCCCGCCTGAATGTCGACGATGAAGCTCTTGCCATCGCTATTTCGTCTCGGCCAGGCCGTTGTTCTTGAGAATCACAACTTTCACTGGAAGCTTGTTGGCGACGGCCGTCGTCAGTTCCACCATCAGCATCGCGAAACCGCCGATCACCTTCAGATTAGCATCTGTCGAAGCTTCAGAGCATCGGCCGGCGCCGCGCTTTTCTGATCGTTGTCGAAATAGACGTAGACGTCGCTGCCTTGTTTTTTCCAGGACCGGATGCGCGCGGCCCATTCCCTCAGCGTCTTCTCCGGATAATGCCCCTTGTAGCGACCGCCAGGACCGTGTCCTCGGATGTAGACAAAGTCCGCTGTTCTCTTCCAAGGAGCGGGCGCGTCGTGATGGTCCGACAGGCAAAGCGCGACGTTTTGCTGGGTCAGCATTTTCAGGATCCGTGGCGCATACCAACTCGGATCGCGGAATTCAAAGCTGTATCGCCGCTTGCTCGGTAACATCTTGAAGAAGTTATCAAGCCGGCCAGCATCCGCCTTGAAATTCGGCGGCAGTTGAAAAAGGATTGGGCCGACCTTGTTTTCCAGCAACGACAATCGGTCTTCCAGCAATTCGAGGCTGTTGGCGGAGTTTTCCGACAGGCGCTTCCAATGCGTTATGAACTTCGAGGCCTTCCACGCAAAGACGAAATCTCTGCCGGTTTGATTGCGCCAGCTTTTGACGGCTTCCGGCGTGGGCGTCCTGTAGAACACGCCATTCAATTCCGCGGTCGGAAACTGGCTTGCATAGAACTGAAGCTGCGACTTGAGCGGCAGACCCTTCGGAAAGAAGGGTCCGCGCCACGAATCATAGTGCCAGCCTGACGTTCCGATCAGAATGCGAGCCATCGTTTTACGGCCTCATGACGACCTTGATGTAACCATCCGTCTTGGAACCAAAGGTCTTGTAAAGCTCGGCCCCTCGACACCTCAACAATCTTGCGCCCTGGCGTTCCAAGCTCATCCTCAAAATTTCAACACAGTCCGCAATCCCAATACCGCGGCATCCTTCAGGGGTTTTCCGGGAAGCGTTCCCAGCGGATTGGTGGCGCCGCCACCGGGATGGAGGATGTACTGAAAATTCGGTTGCAGCGTCCATCCGGCGCGGACGTCATATTGGTAGACGGCAGTAACCAGGCCTTCGTAGGTTCGCGAAGGCCATGTAGGCCCGTAGCTGCTCTGAAAGTCGGCGTCCAGCGCTTGGGCTGAAGACGAAACCCGCGCGTAACCGACGGCAATTCCAAATTTATCCTTTGACCGCGCGTCGCTGAGACCGACAAATTCGATTCCTGCGTCGGCGTAGAAATCAATCAGATTGCGATCAGGCGGGCTGTAGGATGCTCGCGCGAACACGCCGATGCCGCGATCGGCATCCTTGCCGACGCGATAAAGCTTCTGCTCGAAGACCGAGTAGATTCCGAAGTCGCCCGAGAGAGTGACAGGAATCTCGCCGGCCGCGGGATTCGACAGCGAAAAGAAACCAGCTACTTTGCGGAAGTATCTTCACCCGCCTGCGTGCGCGACATGTCCAACTCCTTGCGGATCGTTGCCGCCGAGTTGCCGACCTTTCCAACCAGTCCTTTCAACTGCTGCCGACTCACGCCAAGGGCGCGCGCCCAGCTTTTCAGCAACGTGGCGATCCTCACGTCGATCTTTGAGCGCTCAGGCGGTTCGGGTTTGGTGAGAGTCATGAGAGGGGACCTATTCGCCCTTGAATTTCTTTTTCGCCGGCGTCTTCTTCTGATCGACGAAACGGCCCGTCGATGTTGAGCGCTTGGTAAAAGTCTTCTCGCCCATCAGCGCAGTCTTGCGCTGCGTGCGTTTGCGGACGGACCCCTTACGGGCATTGTCCCCGACGGGTTTATTGACAGCCATAATTCCTCCTTTAGCGGGCCAACGTCGGATCGCTTACAATAAAGCTTTTCAGGACATCAGGTTCCGGAGCGAGCCGCACAGAGCTTTGCGAAGAAAGCGTCGACCACTATCTGGATTGCGGATCCTCGGCACTCACGCAACCATACGTCAACCGTCTTTTGGAGGTCGTGTCAGGGATCTTGCCAAAGGGAGAGGATGTCTTTGGTGGCGGCCACTTCGATCTGAAGATCGAACCGTTTGGTAAACAGGTCCAGCACCGCCTCGTGACTTTCGTCGGCCGAACTGCAAAGCGCATCCGCCGCGAGGATCACGCGATATCCCAGATCGACGGCCGCGAGGACGGATGCCAGGACACAGACATCGGTCTCCCCGCCCGAGAAAATGAGCGTATCGACGCGGTGTTCCTCAAGGTAGGTCTGCAAACGCCCGTTTCCAAACGCGCAATAGCTCTGGCGGTCGATCACGCCGGCGGGCGGCACGAAACGCGCCAGGGGCGGCGCCAGTTCGAGCATGTGAGGATCAAGTCGCTCGCGGGTGACGCATTCCCACTTTTCGTAATAGGCTTTCCAAACCCCGACCGCCTTTTTTTGCTCTGTGGCGGTATGAAGCGCGTAAACACGGTCCGAGCAGCTGCATGCTCGACCAGAGCCACACCAAGCGGGATCACTCGGTCCAGCCAAGGCGTTCCCCAGGGGGCGCCTGCCGCAAAAAGGTTTTGCATATCAATGCAGAGATGGACGGTGCCAGGTCCGGGTGGGCTCAACAGTTTCCCCATCGTCTATCTGGCGCCCGATTGTTTCCGCCGCTTTTCGCCGGCCCTCGTGACCTTACGTAGACTCCGTTCGAGGATGGCGCCAATGGCGAGGCCGGCCACGACATCGGTAAGCCAGTGGGCCAGCAGGATGACACGCGTAGTCGCCAGCACCGTTCCGGCAAACCAGATGGTATCGCGGATTTTCGGCGGCAGCAGCGTCGCTGCGGACGCAAGCGCGCCGACATGCAGCGCATGGCCGGAGGGAAACGCGTCATTGGCCTTGCCCGAAAGGGGGATGCCGCGAAAATGCCCACGGACGGTCAGGCGATCCGGCCGTTCCTGATCGATGAAAAGCTTCATGACGTGGGGCAGCCCGGCCGCTGTCAGCGAGCAAGCGAGGAAATGATTGCCAAGGCGGCGTTCGGCTGTGGGTGCGTTCCGTGTCAGCGCCCAGCCAACCGCGGCCAGGGCCAGAAGGACATGTTCGTCGGCTCCCCACGTCAGGGTTCCCGCCACCCGCTCAATTCTGCGATCGGTGTGCGCCACCACTTCGCTGGCAATGCGCTCGTCGAGCCGGGTTGGATGAACGGTGAGCAAGGCCATCTAAAACACGCATACGCATATGATTGGAGCTTTGACTCCATAAACGCCAACTGTCACAAAAGGTTCATCAGTGCACGATGTGGAGGACCCTGGATTTGGACTACGCGCTGCGGTTTTTAGTCGGCGGATCAATTGTTTCCGCGTTTGCCATCTTGGGCGATCTGCTACGGCCGAAGAGCTTCGCTGGCCTTTTCGGGGCCGCGCCCTCTGTCGCCCTGGCGACACTGATGCTGACCTTCGGCAAAGAGGGTCCGGCCTATGTGGCGACAGAAGCCCGTTCCATGATCCTTGGCGCCGTGGCTTTTTTTGTTTTCGGCTTTCTGGTTTGCCAGCTTTTGATGCGGTTTCGCTTGCCGGCCCTCGCGGCGACCGGCTCAATGCTTGCCATTTGGCTGGCCGTGGCATTCGGGCTCAAGCAAATCTTCATCGGCTAATCACGATGGTTCGCGCAAAACTTTCGTCACTCAAAGAAGGCCGCTGGTACGAATATGCGATCCGCTTCGCTCTTGGCGGCGCGAGCACAGCTGTAGCCAGCATTATCGCCGATATCTGGGGACCGGTCACCGGCGGCTTGTTTCTCTCCTTTCCGGCAATTCTCTGCGCGAGTGCGACACTGGTCGAATCCCATGAGCGGCGCAGAAAAAGTGAACACAAGATGCGGGGTCATCGGCGCGGGACCGATGCCGCCGCGCTCGAGACCGCCGGCGCCGCGCTTGGAAGCATTGCCTTGGCGATATTCGCCCTCGCGGTGTGGCGGCTGACGCCCAATTTCGGCGCTATGTCCCTCGCTGTCGGGTCGGGCGCCTGGCTGCTGGTCGCGATTACCCTCTGGCGATTACGGCAACACGCCCGGTGGACCCGCTAGGCCTTCGGTCCGTCGCGTGGTCGGCCCGAACTCGTTCCGGAAGAAACGCACGAGCGCTTTTTGATATCTCGGCGCCCAGACCTGCACATATCTGGATACTGCGGACTTACCAAAACAACCCGGGGCGTTCAAACGACGCGTCCTGGAACCTTCCTCACAGGTTCGTGTTAAGGCTAAGAATTCATCCTGTGCAGGAGAGTTGTTATGGCTGACAAAGACCTCAATGCGCTGTTCCTCGATACATTGAAAGACATCTACTACGCCGAGAAGCAGATTTATAAGTCGCTGCCAAAGATGGCCAAGGCGGCAAGTTCCGATCAGCTCCGCGCCGCTTTCGAAAAGCATCACGACGAGACCGAAGGTCAGATCACCCGTCTCGAACAAATTTTTGAACTGCTCGGCAAGCCCGCGCGCGGCAAAAAGTGCGATGCGATCGAAGGCATCCTCGATGAGGGCGCCGAAATCATCGATGAGTACAAGAACGAGCCCGCCCTCGATGCCGGCCTTCTCGCGGCCGCGCAGGCGGTCGAACACTATGAGATCTCGCGCTACGGCACGCTGAAGAGCTGGGCCGCCAGGCTCAGCATGAAGGACGCGGTCAAGCTGCTCGATGAGACCCTCAATGAGGAGAAAAAGACCGACGACGCCTTGTCGAAGCTTGCTCTGGCTGCCGTCAACGCCGAAGCGGCTTAAGGGGAGAAAGAACGACCATGAAGCGCAGACTGATTTTCGTAGCGCTGAGTGCGCTGCTTCTATCGACGGCCGCCTTCGCACAGTCCACGGGTGAAAAGACCGGCGTCAATTCCATGCTCGGAATTGCGCCGAAAACAGCGGACTTTATCAAGGAAGCCGCGATGAGCGACATGCTCGAGATCGACTCGGCCAAGCTCGCCGAGCAGAAGGGCAATGCCGCCGAAAAGACTTTCGCGGCACAGATGATTGCCGATCACACGAAAACCAGCGCCGAACTCAAGGGAATGGTTTCCGGTGATCTGAAGGCGGCAATCCCGACAGCGCTCGACGACTCCTCGCGGAAGAAACTCGACAAGTTGAAAAATGCCAAGCCTGAGGACTTCGCCTCCCAGTATGATCCGATGCAAGTTAGCGCCCATAAGGACGCCGTTTCGCTCTTTGAGCGCTACGCCAAGGGCGGCGATGATCCGAAGCTCAAGGATTGGGCCGGCCAAACACTGCCGACGCTTCAGCACCACCTTGAGATGGCGCAGGACATGAACAAGAATCGGAAATAGGAAAGGAAAGCCACCTCCAGGCGGCTTTTTTCGGCGGGAGACATCTGCTGGTCAGCATTAGAGGGATGAGTAGCGCAATCAAAAGGAGTTCATGCTGAGCGCCGATTCCGGCCAACGCGCGGATTTCGGCCATTGCAACCGACTTCGTCATTTCGCCCGGAGTGAGGTGCGCAAATTCCACAGTCGGGCGGATGCACAAGTCTGCTGTGAACTTCCCAAGCCAGCAATAGATGCAGGCGTCATCGCCGCGTATGTACCCGTTGCACCATCAGCGGACGCCGCAGCTTAGTTCAAACGCGCTGTAGCAAATGTGCGCTCAGCAAAGGGCGGGTTTTGCTTTATTGCGCAATGACGACAGCAAGCATCTCCCCAAATTCTTTCAACGCTCGCACTCTTTCGGACAGGGCGGCATACTCTTCTTCCGCCCCAGCATCGTCTTTCGTCATGGAAGCCAGTCTCTGCAGCCGAGTAGAAAGCTCGTCATTCACGGTCGCGAGCGTGGCTGCCAGATCGCCGTGCAAGGCGGTTAGCTCATCAAGATCAAGGGCCACAAGGTCTGGATTTTTGGAGCCAGCCATCGTCAACTTTTCGTCTATGTCCGTGTTAATATTTGGTCATGGAAGAGCCAATTGTAAATGGGGGCAAAGGACGAGACGCGGAATAGACGCCGGCCAGTTGCTCCGCACATACCGGCTACTTCACGACAACAACGGCCATTCGTTCCTAAGAAGTACGCCGAAGTCCGACGACAGTTGCGGGCGTTTGATCGCATTTACCCGTTCACCCGCCCAGGACACAACTACGGAAAGCGGCGAGCCTGTCTACGACGAGATCGTCGTATTCGAAGTCATGACGAAAGCCTTGAACGTCTCCTGGCGGGAAAACTACCGGCAATTCATCGAGCGCGAGTTTCGCCAAGACCCTATTTCCGCTCAGCTGTCAGATGCGGGTCTCGAAGCACATCTCAAGGCTCCGCCGTCTTTCTGTGGGACGTCATGGGTGTCGTCTCAGGAAGCTCCCGGGATGGCGAAGCCGGGCGGGAGCGGTGGCCCCGCGCTGCCCGGCTTCGCCCAGGTTATTTGCTGTTGATGGCAATCCGTTTCACCTTCTGTTGCGCGGCCGGCAACTTGGGCAGCATCACGGTGAGAACCCCGTTCTTGAAGGACGCGTCGACTTTGTCGGGGTCGACGTCATCGACTGGAATACGGCGCTCGAACCGGCCATAATAGCGCTCGCTGAAGAAGCGTCCCTTGTCTTCCGTTTCGCTTTTCTTCTCGCCGCTGATCGTCAGCACGCCGTCAGCAAGCTCCACCCCGACGTCCTTCTGTTCGAGGCCCGGAAGTTCCGCGACGACCTTCACTTCCTTATCCGTCTCGTTGAGCTCGACGCGGGGCCAACCCGCAGCCGAAGAGCCGAATGGGCCGATGTCGAAACTGCGAAACGCGTCGTCGAACAGACGATTCATCTCGCGGTGCAGCGCCAGAAGCGGGCTGCCCGCGTTGTCATTTCGTCGCACGGACAAGTCGCGCGAGCCGTTATTCCAAGGAATGAGATCACGAAGTGTCATTGGATATTCTCCTTTCATCAGTTGGAAACAGCAGGGAGCGGAGCCGTCAGGCCGCCTGCGTTTGCCCGTTTTTCCGGTCGTCAAGCGCCGCGCCTTCGATCGGAATGCGGCGTGGCTTCGACGCCTCCGGCACTTCCCGGACCAAAGCGATCCTGAGCGTGCCATTCTCGAAGCTCGCGTCCTTCACCGCGACGTATTCAGCCAGATTGAAGACACGGCGAAACGGTTGCACGGTGATTCCGCGGTGCAGGTAGTCGCGGCTGTCCTTGCCAGTCTTGCGACCTTCGACGGTGAGCGCGGATTGTTCGGCGGTGATGGTGACTTCTTCCGGACTGAAGCCGGCGAGTGCCAGCGAGATAAGGTACTCGTTTTCGCCGGTGCGCTCGACATCGAACGGCGGGTAGCTGTCGTGTTCGATTGTCGCGTCGTTCACCAGATTCAAGAGGCGGTCGAACCCGACGGTCGAACGTCGCAGTGTGGGCAGATCATATGTTCTCATAACCACATTCTCCTCTGAGCAACATGGATTAGGAGCATCACCGGGGCGTGCCCCTAATGGCCTCGGCCGGACCCTGCTTTGGCGTCCGGCGCCACACTCGCATGTGGCTGCCAAAAAACTAGGAGCCGGCTGTTTTGTTTCAAGAGCTGTTTTGTTTTCAAGAGGAGGAAGATTCTCCGCGATCCCGAGAGGCGGAACGAACCCGTTTCACACTCCTTATTGGCCCGGAACCTCACCGATACTGCAATCCTTGGAGAAGTCCCATGCGCCGGCAATTTTCCCGCGGAGCCATTGTCGTCCTGATCGTGCTGCTCGCCGTCATGGCCGGACGGTCCTATCTCGACACCCTGCCGTTCGCGGCCACCTCTCCGAGGCCGATCGCCGCACGGAGCG